>Ga0105047_10000005_pt1 | contig 223116 bp, 191 predicted proteins | sample MAT04_FD_78384 | JGI IMG/M metagenome (GOLD analysis project Ga0105047, IMG submission 78384) | Freshwater microbial communities from Lake Fryxell liftoff mats and glacier meltwater in Antarctica - MAT-04 (megahit assembly) | ecosystem: Environmental > Aquatic > Freshwater > Ice > Liftoff...
CGACGCGGGCTTCACGTCGCACGACGCTGGCTTCACGTCGCACGACGCTGGCGGTCGCCCACCGCGCTGCATTCCCACTGCTCGGCTGGAGATGGTCGACAAACAGCTCGACCTGGTCGTCGCCATCGACACCTCTTCGTCAATGCGCGCCGAGCTGCCGTCGGTGATTGACTGGCTCAAGAGCCTCGAGTCCACCAGGGCCAATGCCAAGATCGACGTTCGGCTCGAGGTGTTGGCGGACTTGTCGCCACGGGCCTTTGCGCTTCCGGCGTGGACCGCACCGAAAGGCACCACCCACAATGTTCAGTTCGTGGACTCGAACGACGTGCTCGAGGTGATCTTGAACAACGCCCGCAGCGGCAGTGGGTGGCTTCAACGGCTCCGGCCCGATGCGTCTGCGAATCTGATTCTGGTCACCGACGACAACCCCAGCCCTGAGCTCGCGTCGTCGTTCATGAAGCAGATCATTCAGGCAGGCGCCGGTCGTCTCGGCACCGAGGCGGCGCCGAAGCTCAGGATTCACGGGCTGCTTGCCTACCAGTCGCCGGAGGCCATCACGCCGCCCGAGGCTCCCTTCGAGACGAAGAGGTGCGGAGGAAGACCCGGCATCGCGTACCAGAAGATCATTCGTGACACCGGCGGCGTGCGCGGCTCGATGTGCCGCCCCGATTCGTTCCACAAATTGGCCGACGCCATCTTTGCGAAGACGGACCCGACGCCGAGCTGCGGGCTCAGCTTGCCTTTGGGGTTCCCCGTCGACCGGGCTTTCAATTCCTTCGCCATTGGCAGCGATGGCCGGCGCCGCACGCTCTACCAGGCGTTCGAACCCTGGCAGTGCGACTTCTCGACCGACAGGTACCGGCTCGAGGGAACCGCCTTCGCGCTCTGTCCTTCGAGCTGTAAGGCGCTGCTCGACGACGCCTTCGTCCGCGTCGAGTTCGAGAGCGTCTGCCCTTACTAGAGCCGCCCCAGCAAGGACTTCGACGCACCCGCGAAGCGCGTCTCACCCGTCGCACCGCCCTGAAAACCACCCTTCGTGTTGTCCAGCGGCGCCTCGGCCGATGCGCCTTCGACCTTATCGACCACGGCCTTCGCCACCACAGTTCCGACCTTCAGCTGCAGCGCGTCGCCCACCTGCAGCTTCTCGCCGCGCGGCACCGCGACCACCACCTTCAGCGTCCGCGAGTCTTCGAGCTGCGCCAGCACCGCGTTCGCCTCGACCGCCGCGCCCGGCTTCACGCTCAGTTTCTTCACGAACCCGTCGGCGCTCGCCACCACCGACACTTCCGTCGACTCCAGCTTCGCGCGCTGTAGCTCCCCTTCGAGCATCGCGACCTCGCCCTGAATTTCCTTCGACGCAGGCACCGTCAGCGCCGCCACGGGCTTCTGCGCCGCCGCCACGGCCTTTCCCGCGGCCGCGGCCTTCTTCTCGGCCTTCGCCACCACCGCCCGCTTCGCCTTCGAGGCCTTCAGCTTGTCGACCTCGGCCTGCGCCTTCGACTGCGCCGCCAGCGCCTTGTCGAGCTTTCCTTGCGCGTCGGCCAGCTTCTTCGCCCCGGCCGCGCTCGCCTTGTTCTTCTTCTGCACCTCGGCGATCCGCGCCTCCAGCGCCGCGACCTTCTTCACCGCCGCCGCCGTGTCCCACTTCGCGATCGTCGTGCCCTTGTCGACCCACTGGCCTTCCGTCACCGTCACCGCCGCCAGCGTCCCCGCGCGCGCCACCGTCACCGGCGTCACCTGCTTGGGCACCAGCGTGCACGGCGCCGTCGCCGTATGCGGCATCGGAGCGACCACCAGCCCGCCCACCGCCACCACCGCCACCACCGCCGCGATCAGACCCTTGCGCGACTTGCCCGGCGGCCTCCAACCCGGTTCGGCCGGCACCGTCGGATCATTGAACGGGTCGTTGGACTTCACTTTGGCCGCCGCCGCTTCGTTCGCCGCCGAGCGCTGCTCGCCTTCGTTGAACCAGCTCTTCTCGACCATCGCGAACACGTCGCTGAACGGAGGAGTCCGCGGGCCCGACTCGGGCCGCAGCCGCTGCATCACCCAGTGAAGAAGCTGCTGCGCTTCCTTGATCGCCGGAGATCGCGCCAGCAGCGCGTCGAGCCGCGATTTGGCCGCCACGAAACGGTCGGCCCGCGCCTCGCGCAGCGCCTCCTGGAACAGCCGGCGAATCTCCTCGCCCCACTCGGATCTCGCTTCCCACGTCGTGATGTCGATCGGCGCCAGCCCCGCCAGCTCGGTGAGGAAGCCTTCCTTGCCCAGCTTCCGCAGGAAGCCGTTCAGGCTCTCGATCGACATCGGCAGGCCGATTTGACCCGCCGACACCAACACCTCTTCCGCCGTGCGGCGCCCGTTCAGCATCCGCGCCAGCGACAGCTCGAAGCCCTTCAACAGCAGCGATTTTCCCGTCAGCGGATCCTCGACGTGAATCTCGGATTCCCCGCGCCCCGGCTGCGGGTCGCCAATCTTCAGGTCGGCCCGGAGCACCGGCACCACGTCCGACAACGTGAGCTGATCTGGCATCAGTCGCTAGAGCCCCATTTGTTTGCTGATGATCTCGTTCATGATCTCGCTGGTGCCGCCGCCAATCGGCCCCAGCCGCGCGTCGCGCCAGTGCCGCTGAATGTCGTACTCCATCATGTACCCCGCTCCGCCGTGCAGCTGCAGCGCCTGGTCGGCGAGCTTGCAACACATCTCGGTCGCCAGCTTCTTTGCCATCGCCGTTTGTCCCAGCGCGTACTCGCCCGCGATGTGAAGCCGCAGCGCGTGGTACGTCAGCTGCCGCGCCGCCTCGAGCTCGGTCGCCATCTCGGCCAGCCGGTGCCGCACCACCTGGAACTGCGCCACCGCCCGCCCGAAAGCGCGCCGCTCTTTCACGTACGCGACCACCGCCTCGAGAATGTCGTCCGCCGCGCCCACCGCTCCCAGGGCGAGCGACAGGCGCTCCCACTGGAAGTTGCCCATGATCTGGTAGAAGCCCTGCCCTTCTTCGCCCAGCAGGTTCGCCGTCGGCACCCGGCAATCTTCGAAGAACAGCTCGGCCGTGTCCGACGCGCGCCACCCGAGCTTCTTGAGCTTCCGCGCCACCGTGAAGCCCGGCGTCTTCGTGTCGACGATCAACATCGACAACCCCTTGTGGCCTTCGTCCTTCCGCGTCTTGCACGCCACGATCACGTAGTCCGCGCGCACGCCGCCGGTGATGTACGTCTTGCTGCCGTTGAGCACCCAGTGATCGCCGTCGAGCTTCGCGTGGCTCAGCATCCCCGCCACGTCGCTGCCGCCCGACGCTTCCGTCACTGCGAACGCGCCAATCTTCTCGCCCGCGATCGCCGGCTTCAGGTACTCGAGCTTCTGCTCGTGCGTGCCGAAGGAGTTCAGCGGAGCGGTCGCGATCGTCATCTGCGCCCCGATGCCCGCCGCCACGCCGCCGCTGCCACACCGCGCCAGCTCTTCGAGCAGCACCGCCTCGTACAGGTAGCCCGCGTTCGTGCCGCCATACGCCTCGGGGTACTTCAGGCCGAAGAAGCCGTGCCCTGCGAGGGTCCGGTAGAGCGCCAGCGGGAACTCTTCCGCCTCGTCCCACGCCGCGGCGTGCGGGCGGATCTCCTTCTGGATGATCTGCCGTGCCGTCTTCCGAAAAGCGTCGTGCTCCTCTGCGTACAACCCGAATCCGAAGCTCACGGCCGCGCAGTGTAGTTGACCGCCTTCCGTCGCGGTGCGTATAAGCCGCGGCGCACGGCGGCATAGCCAAGTGGTAAGGCAAAGGTCTGCAAAACCTTCATTCCCCGGTTCGAATCCGGGTGCCGCCTTCGCTTCAACCTCTTTGAAGCCCCTTCCCCTCCTCCTGCTTTTCGCCTCCTGCGCCACCGCGCCGGGGCCCCTGCCCCCCGCTGCGCCGACGCCTTCTCCTGCGCCCGCAGCCGAGGCCCCCGCCGCCCCCGTCGATCTGCCCCCCGCGCCCGAGCCCACCAGCCGCCGCGTCGACTTCAAGTCCGGCAACCCCGTCATCCCCGTCCGGCTGATGGAGAACGCCACCAGCGTCACCTTCTCGTCGAAGGGCCGGATGAAGCTGAAGCTCGCCGGCAAAATCGAGAAGACGATCGACACCGCGCCGGGTGCTGTGTGGACCGTGCGCGTGCGCCAGTCGGTGCCCGCCGTCGTCGTCGCCGCGATCCTGCTCGCCGAGTTTCCTTTCAACGACAAGGCCGGGCTGGCCTCCGCCCAGGTGGAGCTCGAAGGCCAGGGACTCAAGGTCACCTCGCGCGTGCTCGGCGGTGTCTTCGGCATCGCCGGCAAGGTGATCGACAACCGCCGCTACCTGCTGATCATCGACGAGCCCGCCCGCCCCGTCGAGCAGGCCACGGCCCGCCAGGCCGAGCTGCTTCAAGCGACGGGCCTTCGCACCACGCTGCTCGAAGAGCTGCAGGTCGGGGCCACCGCGATCCTCGAAGTGCTCGACGCCGACGGGGTGTCGATCGGGCTCGCCGAGAACCAGATCATCGCCGAGCCCGCGCCCGGCAGCTTCTTCGACGTCCGCAAGGTCGAGTACGGCGTCGGCTACGACAACCACGGCTTCGAAGACCGCACCTACCGCGGCGCGCTGCAGCTGTCGCCCGATCGCGCAGGGAAGATCGCGGCGGTCAACCTCATCGGCCTCGAAGATCTCTTGAAGGGTCTGGTGCCTTCCGAGATCTTCGCCCGCGCGCACCTCGAGGCGCTCAAAGCCCAGGCCGTGACCGCGCGCGGCGAAGTGCTCGCCAAGATCGGACTCAAGCACCACGCCGACCCGTACCTGCTCTGCACCGAACAACACTGCGCCGTCTACCGCGGTGTCTCGGGCGAGGCCGCCACCACCAACGCCGCCGTCGAGGCCACGCGCGGCGAAGCTGCCTTCGACGAGGCCGGCAAGCTCGTCGACTCCGTCTACAGCGCCGTCTGTGGCGGCCACACCGAGAACAACGACATCGTCTGGGGTGGCGTCCCCAACCCGTCGCTGCGCGGCCGCCCCGACACCCTGCCCGGCTTCAAGGCCAAGGCGTCCCCCGCGCAGCTCCTCGAGTTCCTCACCACCGACGCGCCGCACGCCTGCCGCCTGTCGAGCTTCGCGCAGCTCACCAAGTACCGCTGGGAGAAGCGCTTCACCGCCAAAGAGCTCGATGAGAAGACGGCCGCTCTGAAGCTGGGCGCGATCTTCACCCTCACCGTGATCGAGCGCGGCGTCTCCGGGCGCGCTCGCTTGCTGAACATCTCAGGAGAGAACGGCGCAACGCAGATCCGCGGCGAGCTCAACATTCGCCGCCTCTTCGGCATGCTCAACAGCGCCATGTTCGAGGTCCGCCTCGAGAAAGACGCGAAGGGCCAGCCAGCCACCTGGATCTTCACGGGTGGGGGTTGGGGCCACGGCGTAGGCATGTGTCAGACAGGAGCGATCGGCCGCGCCGAAGCCGGCCAGAGCTATCGGGAAATTTTGTCGCACTATTACAACGGCGCCACGGTGGCGCCTCTCTACTGAAGTCGCGGGAATGCTCACGGGTTAGAGCGGCGTTACACTCGCAACCGTGCCTCTGGTTCCGCTGGGTCAGCCCCCTGCTCGCATGCGTCCGCTCAAGCGCGGCGTGCTGGCGGCTGTGCTCGCGATTGTCGGGCACGCGTGGCTCGTCTCGATGCTGCTGTTCCTCTCGCTGCTGAAGTTGAACGTCCCCGAGCCCAAACGCAAAGCCCCCGCGCGGCCGGTCGTGATGCGCGGCCTGACCCCGCAACAGTGGGCGCAGAACCGCGGCGAGGCGCCGTCGCAGCAGGCAGCGCAAGACTCGCGGCGCGAGCGCAGCAAAGAGAAGAAGAAGAAGGAAGAGCCGAAGGCGCCCGAGCAGGCGCCCGGCCAGGTGGTCGACGTCGCTCCCGGCAACGACCAGATCGACCCGGAAGCGAAGTACGCCGCAGAGACGAACAACGCGGTAAAAAAAGAGACCCGCGCGAAAGATCAAACGGCCTTCTACCGAAACGCCGCGCCCAAGCGCACCTCGCCCAACCCCAACGAAGGCGGCGGCAACGACGCAGTCGACAAGGCCCAGGCCAACGGCAACAACGGCGTCGGCAACGACGATCGCCCACTGAAGGAAAAGTCGGCGAAGCAGGCCAGGGTGCTCGAGGTCCCCACCCAGGAGGCCCACAGCGAAGTCGCGATGCGCGAGAAGACCCTTGGCCCCGGCGCCGAGCTCGACAACCGCCGCGAGGCTGAGTCGATCGAAGGCAACTCGAGCCGCCTGCTGCTGCGCCCCGGCACCGAAGGCAGCGACGACGCCTCGGCCGGCAAGTCGGGCCTGCCCGGCGCCTTGAACCTGATGCCCTCACCCGCCGTGCTCGACAAGATCACCGGCGCCGCCGCGAACGATCACCTCAGAGACGTCGACGAAGGCGAAGGCACCTACCTCAACACCAAAGAATGGAAGTACGCCGGCTTCTTCAACCGCGTGAAGCAGTCGGTGGGCATGCACTGGAACCCGTCGGAGCCGCTGCGCACCCGCGACCCCACTGGCAACATCTACGCGGGCCGCGATCGCTACACCGTGCTCAACGTGACGCTGAACCAGCGCGGCAACGTGAAAGAGATCTACGTCGAGAAGAGCAGCGGCCTCGACTTCCTCGATCTCGAGGCGATCAAGTCCTTCGAGCGCGCGCAGCCCTTCCCCAACCCGCCTCCCGGCCTCGCGAAGAACGACGCCGACGTGAACTTCAGCTTCGGCTTCTTCCTCGAGATGTCCGGTACGCCGCGGATGCGGCTGTTCAGGCAGAACTGACGGGGCTCAGTCGCGAGGAGCGGCCGCCGGCAGTCGCAGCTCGAACGTGGTGCCCTTGCCCGGCTTGCTGCGGCACACCACCGTGCCGCCGTGCTCCTCTGCGATCGTCTTCACGATCGCCAGCCCCAGCCCCGTGCCGTTCTTCTTCCGCGCCGTGACGAACGAGCCGAACAGCTTGTCGGCGATCTCTGGAGGGATGCCCGGGCCGTTGTCCTGAAACTTCAGCAGCAGGTCGTCTTCTTCGCGCGCGACCACAAACGTGAACCGCCCACCCTTCGGCATCGCCTCCAGCGCATTTCGCGCCAGGTTGAACACCACCCGCTTCACCTTGTTCTCGTCGAAGCGCGCCACGCCCGTGTAGTCAGGCTGCACCTTGAGCTCGACCTTGGTGTTCCGGAACTCCTGGCCCAACAGCACCGTGACTTCCTTGATGAAGTTCTGCAGGTAGACCTTGCGAATCAGCACGCTGCGCTCGCCCTTCGCGAACGCCAGCGTCTCGCGCGTCATCGCGTTCAGGTGCTCGAGCTGGTTCAAGATGATCTGCGACGCGAGCTGCCTTTCTTTCGGATCCGTCTCGTCGGCCATCAGCTCGGCGTAGCCCGCGATCACCGTCATCGGCGTTCGCACGTCGTGCAGCACGCCCGACAGCATCTGCCCGATCGCCGCCATCCGCCCCTTGCGCTCGCCCTCGTCACGCGACCGCCGCAGCGTGATCGCCCGGCCCGCCTGGCCCGCCAACAGAGTCACCAGCCGCTCGTCGCCGTGGTCGAAGCCGCCCTTCTTGTTCAGCAGCTCGAGCGCTCCGATGATCTTGCCGTCGCCGATCACCGGCACGCACAGCAGCGCGCCGATGGTGACCCCGAGCTTCTTCGCGATCGTCTTGTCGTAGTACGGCGAGTCGGCGGCATCGAGCACCCGCACCGCCTCGCCCGTTTCCGCGACGTGCCCCGCGATGCCCTGCCCCGCCTTCAACGACATCGCCTGCAGCGAGTCGCTGCGCTCACCCCGGGCCGAACGGAAGTACAGCGCGTCCTTCTCTTCTTCCATCAGCAGGATGCTGCCCGCGCCGGCCTCGACCACCGCGATCGCCTTGCTCAAGATCCGTTCGAGCAGATCTTCCTGCGCCTCCGCCTGCGCCAGCGCGCGCTCGACCTCGTAGAGCACGTCGAGGTCCCGCACCGCGCCCGCGAGCTGATCGCTGGCCTGGGTCAGCTTCTCGTTCTTCGACCGCAGCTGCTCGACCAGCAGCACGTTGTCGAGCACCGCCGCGATCTGGCTCGCCACGCCTTCCACCAGCGCGCGATCTTCGTGGCTGAACGCGTTCACCTTGCGGTGCAGCACTTCCACCACGCCGAGAATCCGCCCGCTGACATGCCGCAGCGGCGCGGCGATCATCGACCTCGTCCGGAACCCCGACTGGCGGTCGATTTCCGGGTTGAACCGAATGTCCGCGTAGGCGTCGGCCAGCAGCAGCGTCTTGCCCGAGTTCACCACGTTGCCCGCGATTCCCGCGTTCACCGGAATGCGAATCTCTTTCAGGGTAGAGCCCGACAGCACCCGAGACCAGAGCTCGCCCGTCGACTCGTCGACCATGAAGAGGGTCGAAGCCTCGGCGCCCAGCAGGGCCGTGAGGCGATCCATCACCAGCCGCAGCAGATCGTCGACGTCGCGCGCCGCCGAGATCTGGGTGCCGATGTCGAGCACTGCCGTGAACCGCTCGGCCTGGCGCGACACCGCCTGCTCGAGCTCGTTCAGCTTCTCCGAAAGGCCTGTCACCAGCCCACTGGGCGACTGGCGGGACTCGCCTCGAATGCCGTGCATTGGCCTAGGACTTACCACCTCAACCCTAATGCGCCAGCGCCCACGACTTCCCTGCGCCCACGTCCACAATCAGCGGCACCTTCAGCTCGGCCGCCCCCTGCATCACCTCGCGGGCCAGCGCCTGGGTCGCCTCGATCTCACCTTCAGGGCACTCGAACAGCAGCTCGTCATGCACCTGCAGCAGCATGCGCGCGCTCAAGCCCCGCGCTTCGATCATCCCATCGACCTTCAGCATCGCCCGCTTCAGCAGGTCGGCCGCCGTGCCCTGAATCGGCATGTTGATCGCCGCCCGTTCGGCCGCCATCGCGATGTTGCGGTTCTTGCTCACGATGTCCGGCATGTAGCGCCGCCGGCCGAAGATCGTCTCGACATAGCCCTGCTTCCGCGCCTGCTCGATGGTGCCGTCGATGTAGCCGCGAATGCCCGGGAACCGTTCGAAGTACCGGGCGATGATGCTGCGGGCCTCGTCGGCCGGAATCCGCAGCCGCAGCGACAGGCCCTGCGCCGCCAGCCCGTACGCGATGCCGTAGTTGATCATCTTGGCCGTACGCCGCTGAACATCGGTGACGTCCTCAGGCGCGATCGAGAAGACCTCGGCGGCGGTGCGCCTATGCACGTCGGTTTCGCTGTGGAAGGCGGCGATCAACGCCGGGTCCTGCGAGACGTGGGCGAGGATCCGCAGCTCGATCTGGCTGTAGTCGGCCGACACCAGTGACCACCCCGGCTCGGCGACGAAGGCCTTGCGAATCGAACGCCCCAGCTCGGTGCGAATGGGGATGTTCTGCAGGTTCGGATCCGACGACGTGAGCCGCCCCGTCGCCGTCGCCGCCTGGTGGAAGGTGGTGCGAATGCGGCCGTCGGCGGCGATCTGCTTCGGCAGCGTGTCGAGGTACGTGCTCTTCAGCTTGCTCGCGTTTCGGTACTCGATGATCGCCTGCGGCAGCGGGTGCTGCTCGGCCAACTTCTCGAGCACCTCGTGATCCGTCGAAGGGCCCGTGCGCGTGCGCTTCAGCACCGGCAGCTTCAGCTCGTCGTAGAGCACCTGCGCCAGCTGCTGCGGGCTTGCGACGTTGAATTCTTTGCCCGCGATGCGCACCACGTCGGCGTACAGCGTCTTCACCATCGCCTCGACCTGGGTCGACATCTCGCTCAACGCGCTGGGGTCGATCAGCACCCCCGCCCTTTCCATCTTTTCCAGCACGCGCATCAACGGCAGCTCGAGCTCGCGCGCGAAGGCCGCCAGGCCCACCCCTTCGGCCTCCGTCCACACCTCTTTGCGCAGCCGCAGCACCGCGTCCGCCGCCGCGCCATGCACCAGCGACGCATCGCCTTCCATCGGCAGCTCGACCCGCAGCCTCTCGCGCGCCAGGTCCAGCAGCGCGTGCTCTTTGCGTGAAGGATTCAGCAGGTAGGAAATCAGCTCGACGTCATCGACCGCGCCCGGCGTGATGCCCACCGAGTGCAGCAGGTGCAGCAAGACCTTGCCGTCGTGCGCCACCGCCGTCATCGCCGGCCGCGACACCGCGGGGCCCAGCACCCGTTCGACCTCCTTCGGGCCGACCGCGGCGACGTCGATGTACCAGCACGCGTCTTCCGTCTTCACCCCCAGGCCAATCAACGCCGCCGAGTGCGCCGCGCCTTCGAAGTGCGGCGAGAAGCCGGCCACCTCGACCTTCGCCAGCGCCTCGGCCACCTGCGCCAGGGCCGCTGCGTCCTTCACCACCGTCACCTCGTGCACCAGCGGAGTCGCCGGCGCCGACGGCATCTCGGAAATCAACCGGTAGAACTCGAGCTCGGTGAACAAGGCCCGCGCTTCGGCCTGGTGAATCTCTCCGCGCTTCAGCGACTCGAGCGGAATCGGCAGGTCGAGATCCGAACGGAAGCCGACCAGGTCGTACGCCATGCGCAGCTGGTCGGCGTTGGTCACCAGCGCTTCGCGAATCTTCGGGCGCACCACCTCGGGCAGTCGCGTCAGCAGCGTCTGCACATCACCGAACTGCTTGATCAGATCTTGCGCCGTCTTCGGCCCGATGCCCGGCACCTTGGGGATGTTGTCGATCGCGTCGCCCACCAGCGCCAGGTAGTCGCGCATCTGCGACGGCTTCACTCCGTAACGCTCGAGCGAGTACGCCTCGTCGAGGATCCGATCTTTCATCGGGTCGTAGAGCTCGACGTCGTTGGCCGCCAACTGCAGAAAGTCTTTGTCAGAGGTGATCACCCGCGACTGGTAGCCCTCGGCCCGCGCGCGCTTCACCAGCGTCGCGATCACGTCGTCCGCTTCCCACCCGTCGAACTCGATGATCGGCAGCGCCAGCACCTGGGCCACCTTTCGAATCAAGTCCACCTGCGCGAACAGGTCGGGCGGAGGCGCCTCGCGCGTCGCCTTGTAGTTCGGGTCGATCGCCAGGCGGCCCTTGCGGCTGTTCTTGTCGAAGCACAGCGCCAGGTACCCTGGCTGCCTCTCGCGCATCAGCTTCAGCAGCATCCGCGTGAAGCCCAGCACCGCGTGCGTGCCGACGCCCCGCGACGTCGTGAGGCCCGGCAGCGCGTGGTACGCGCGAAAGATGAAGCCCGAGGCATCGATCAGCGTGATCGCCGGCGGGCCTTCCTGAACCACCGGCGCCATCGCCTGCAGCGTTGCGCCCGCCGCCTTCTTCTTGCCTTTGGGGGCAGCCACCGGCGCGTGGCCGAAGAGATCGCCCTGATCAGTGCCGCTCATGGGCCACGGATTAGCCGAAGACCCCTTCGAGAGTCAGCCTTTACAGCTTCAGGGAGCGGCGGCCACGCACTGCAGCTCTTCCTTCTTCTTCTCGACCTGTTCCTTGTGCCCGTCACCGTCGACGGCGAACTCGAGCACCACCTCGAGATCCTCGCACCCACCCGCCGCCTCGAGCCGCCGCGCCGCTTCCTGCGTACAGACGTTCGTGACCGCGCGCAGCAGGTCGGTGTTGCCGCGCCAGTACGAGAACCCCAACTTCCAGATCTTGCAGGCTTGGCGGCGATCCTGGCGATCCATCAAATCCTTGCCACGCGCGTAGCAGGACGTCGCCATGTCCTGGTTGATGTTGCGCCGGTAGTAGCTGGTCAGCTTGTCGAGATCCTTCTTCTTCTTTTCCAGCGGCAGCGCGGCCTTCTCGGGCCCGAGCACCAGCTGCTCGTCGATGACCAACGCTTCGCTGAAGAACTCGTGCGCCTTGTCAGGCCGGCTGTTGCCGATCTCGCCCTGCCCCGCCTTGTACAGCTGCTCGACGGTGGTGATCTGCTTGCCCAGGTTCTTCGCCTGCTCGTGCAGCGGCGCTTTCTCGATGTTGTTCACCACGCGGTTCTGCAGCGAGGCCATGCCTTCCGTCGCCTTGCCGACGAAGTAGAGCCCCACCGCGTCCGACAAGTCCTTCGCCTTGTAGAGGTTCACGAAGACGTCGCGCTGTTCCCGCGCAGCGCCGCCCGGATCCTGATTCTCGACCGGGTAGATGGTGATCCGCTCGCACTTCCAGGGTGGCCCCTTGGGGTCTGCCGCCATTCGCGCTTTCAACAGGTTCACGTACATCGCGTCTCTCGGCTTCCAGCAGTTCTTGCCGCCGCCGTTCAGACACAGCACCTTGAGGGCCGGGGGATAGAGGTCGTCCGACTTCATCGACTGGCAGGCGAACGACATGTATCGCTCACACGGCTTCAGGGCCTCGGCGATCTTCCCGGCGTTGCTGTACTCCTTGCACTCCTGGCCGACGCGCTTCTTCACGGCCTCCATCGCCTCCTTCACCAGGGGAAGGGCCTTGATGTAGTAGCTGCATGCGTTGGTGATTTCCTTCAGTGCGTCGAGCGCGTCGTCTTCGCGCAGGCGAGACAGCTGCTTCCTCGCCTTGTTGAAGTTGTCCTCGCACTTCCGTTCGACCTTGATCCGCGCGAGCAGCTGGTTCGCTTCGGCGTGAATCGGCTCGAGGTCGAGCACCTTCTTGCAGTTGCTCTCGGCCTTTTCCCAGTTGGGCTCGCCGAGGTCGACTGACGAGAACTGCCGGCACTGCGACAGGTACTCTTCAATCTGCTGTTCGACGGTCAGCTGCTGCACCATCGGCCGCTTGAGGTCGGCTCCGGTGTCCACCGCAGGCGTCTTGAAGGCAAAGATCAAGACCCCGCCCGTCATCAGCGCCAGGGCCACTCCCGCGCCGACCAGCAGCTTCTTCTTCCGCGGATCGAGGCCCGCCGACGAGCCTTCGAAGGTTCCCGACGGATCATCGTCCTCGGCGATCAGCCCCCGGCGGCCACCGCGCGGCGGGGCCCGGCCCCCGACAGGACGCTTCGACAGCGCCGAGCCGGCGCCGTTCTCGTACGCCATCTCGACCACGCCGAACTGAATGATGTCGCCCGACTTCAGCGTCACCTCGCCCGTCAGCGGCTGGCCATTCACCGTCGTGCCGTTCGCGCTGCCGAGATCCTTCAGCACCACCGAACGGCTCGACATCACCACCTCGGCGTGTCGGCGGCTCACCGAGTCGTCTTCCAACTGCACGTCGGTGCCCGCCACGCGGCCGACGACCATCGTGCCCTTCAGCGGGAAGCTCTTGTTCATGAACGGGCCAGTGAGCCCGCGCAGCACTGGCCCCGAGGCCGCCGACGCTCCCGAAGGCCGGGTGCGCTTGGCCAACGCAGCGCCCGCGGCCGGGTCGGCGCTGATCTTCGGCATCGTCGTCGTCGCGCGCGGAGGCTTCACCACCTTCTGCGCCGTCGTCCGCTCGGTGCCACCGGGGTTCTGCGGAATCGGCCCCCCCTTGCCGTTCGCCTTCGACCGGGGCCGATCGGTGGTGGCGCCGGCGCCCTTCAGCTTGATCTCGTAGTCGCCGATGACGACCTGCGCGCGGGCGCCGATCTTCGTCGGCCCTTCAATCTTCTCACCGTCAACGAAGGTGCCATTCGCCGAGCCAGTGTCTTCGACCATCACCTCGGCGCCTTCGGTGAAGAACCGGGCGTGCTTGCGCGACACGCCACCCTCGGCGAGCACGAGGTCGTTGCCGTCGGCGCGGCCCACCGTGAGCTGCCCGGCGAGCTCGTGTTCCTGCTCGGTGCCGTCGGGGTAGCGGATGACGATCGCGGCCAAAATTACTCCTCGCGGAAGATGCCCATGTTCACCGGGATGCCGCGACGCTGAAGCTCGTCGTAGAACTTCGGCACGAAGCCTGACGCGACGTAACGCCCACGCACCTTGCCGTCTTCCGTGAAGCCTTCCTGCTTGAAATAGAAGATGTCCTGCAAGGTGACGATGTCGACTTCCATGCCCGAGATCTCGGTGATGTAGCTCAGGCGCCGGCTGCCGTCCGAGAACCGCGTCTGCTGCACGATCAGGTGCACGGCGCTCGCGATCTGTTCCCGAATCGCCTTCACGGGCAGATCCATACCGGCCATCAGCACCATCGTTTCCATGCGCGACAGCGCGTCACGCGGGGTGTTGGCGTGCAGCGTGGTCAGCGACCCGTCGTGGCCGGTGTTCATCGCCTGCAGCATGTCCAGTGTCTCACCGGCGCGGCATTCTCCGACGACGATGCGGTCGGGCCGCATGCGCAGGCAGTTCTTCACCAGGTCGCGAATCGTGATCGCGCCTTTGCCTTCGAGGTTGGGGGGGCGTGACTCGAGCTGGATCCAGTGATCCTGCGGCAGCTGGAGCTCGGCGGCGTCTTCGACGGTAATGATGCGTTCATCATCGGGAATGAAGCTGCTGATGATGTTTAGCGTCGTCGTTTTTCCCGAGCCCGTGCCGCCCGAGATGACCATGTTCTTGTGCGCCTTCACGCACATCTCGAGGAACTCGGCCATCTGCGCCGTCATCGTCTTGTACTTGATGAGGTCTTCGATCTTCAGCGCGTCGCGCTTGAACTTACGAATGGTGATGCACGGCCCTTTGAGCGCGAGCGGAGGAATGATCGCGTTCACGCGGCTGCCGTCTTTGAGGCGCGCGTCGACCAGCGGGCTCGACTCATCGATGCGTCGGCCAATCGGAGCGACGATTCGCTCGATCACGCCCAACACCGCCTGGTTCGACGAGAAGATCTTGTCGCTCAGCGTAATTTTGCCCCGCTTCTCGATGTAGATCTGGTTGGCGTGGTTCACCATGATTTCCGAGATCTCATCGGAAGCCAGAAACGCTTCGAGCGGCCCGAGCCCCAGCGCCTCGTTGAGCACGTCGGTGAGCAGGGCCTCGCGATCGATTTCCTCGGGCAGCTCACCGTCGGAATCCATCTGGTCGAGGATGTCGCGAATCGCCTTTTCCGTGCGGCGCCAGAGCTCTTCATCGCCGAGGCGATCCATGTCGAGGCGGCGCAGGTCGAGGTACTCGATCAAACGATCGTGGATGTCCTTCTGAAGCCGGGCGTACGCCTCGACTGCGGGGTCGACCTTGCTCTTCCGCTTCGAAAGCGCGTTCGCCATTGACGCGGGCATGCGCTTGTTCGGCTCGGGCGCGCGGGTCTCTTCACGAGGGGCTTCTTCTTCCTCGTACTCTTCTTCGGCGCCTTCTTCGGCCTGCTCGTCCTCGGCGTACTCTTCGTCACCGCCACCTTCGGCCTGCTCGTCTTCGGCGTACTCCTCGTCGGCGGCCTGCTCGTCTTCCGGCGGCGCTTCGACGTTCAGAATGTAGTCGCCGATGTAGATCTTGTCGGTCGGCTTCACGACCTGCGGCGCCGCGATCTTCTTCCCGTTGACGAAGGTGCCGTTGGTCGACTGCATGTCGACCACGATGTATTTGCCGTCCTTGAGGACGAAGCGCGAGTGGTACTTCGAGACGTTGCCCTTGCCGAGCACGATGTCGTTGCCAGCAAGGCGGCCGATCGTCACTTCGGCCTTTTCGAAGGTGAGCGACTGTTCGCCGCCGCCGCCCTTCTCCACCAGGGTGATCAGAAACATGACGCGCATCCTACCAATGCCGGCTGACCAGCTCCAAGCACTGGAAAGGAGTGAAGAATCCTACTTGTGCGTCCAGTTGACCGACGGGCCGAAAAGAGACCCGCAGCAGCGCGTCCCGCATCTCGCCTCACCTGCACACCCCGAGTCTGACCCACCCGCCCCGTCTGACCCACCCGTGCCGAGTTCGCACGGGGCCGAAAAGAGAGCCGCTTCAGCGGGTCCCGCATGGGACCCGCAGGCGAACGATCGGCCCCCAGAAACTCAGTCGAAGATGCCGAAGTTCACTTCGCCGCGCGCCTGCTTGTAGCGGCTCTTCACGTCTTCGATGATCGTGCGGATCTTGTCCGAGTCGGGGTTCACGATGCGCGGGGTGACGAAGATCACGAGCTCGCGCTTGGTGGTGTCGAACGCGCGGTTCTTGAAAAGCTCGCCGATGATCGGAATGTGACCCAGGCCGGGCAGCTTGCTGACCTGCTTCTGTTCGTCGTGGCTGAACACACCTGACAGGACAATCGTCTCGCCGTGGCGAACGGTGACGTTCGTCTTCACCGCGCGCTTGCGGAAGCCGGGCACCGACGCCGACCCACCGATCGAGACCGCGACCGAGAGGTCGATTTCAGAGACCTCAGCTTCGACTTCCGTCTGGATGTTGCCGCTGCGGTCAGCCGTCGGGCGCAGCTTCAAGATCACGCCGTACGGCTTGTACTCGACGGTGAACTGGTTGTTGGTGATCAGCGGAATCGGCACTTCGCCGCCCGAGATGAACTCGGCCTTCTCACCGCTGGCGCACACCAGCTTCGGCTGCGCGAGCAAACGGCCGTAACCGTCGTTGTTCTGGAAGCCGATCGCCATGCCTGAGGTGAGGCCGATGCGGTACGCCGACGCGCCTTCCGCGAAGGTGCCCGGGAAGAGATCCTTGGTGAAGGTGAAGTTCGCGCCGGCCGAGCCCGAGATGTCGGTGGGGTACCGGATGCCGTAACGATCTTTCGAGTCGCGCCGGATTTCGACGAACTGCACCTCGCTGAGGATCATGCGCTTGATGCCGACCACCAGCAGGTTCTCGACCTTCTCGCCGATCGCCTTGGTGATCAGCTCGGCCTTCTGAAGGTCCTGCTGCGATTCCACCGAGCCTTCGAGGAAGATCGTCGAGCCGACGACGTTCGCCTGCACGTTCTTGAGGCCCGCCTTCTGGAACGCCGCGTTCAGGTTCTGCGCGACCAGCTTCTTCGCGTTCGGCGCGATCTTCACGAAACTCTTCACGTTCGGGTACAGGCCGACGACCTGGTCGATGCGATCCGCGTCCGCCTGGGTGTACGCCTGGCCGTCGAGGTAGATGCGATCGCCGACCATTCGCACCGTCACGCCTTCGATCTCACCCAGCAGCTTCTTGATCTCGCCGATCACTTCGTTCGGATCCTGCTTCCGCACCGACACCAGGTAGTTGATGCGCTGACCCGAGGCCTTCCAGATCAGCAGCGTCGTCTTGCCTTCGCTGGAGCCGATGACGAGCAGCTGGTTGTTGCCGATCGTCTTGACGTCCGCGATCGCAGAGTCACCGACGGCGACCCGCTGAATGCCGGGAATCGTGAGCACCCGCTGCGTCCCGACGCCGAGGCTGATGCTGCCGCCTTCCTGCGCCATCGCAACAGAAGTCGTCAGCAAGACAAGGGTTGCAGCCAGGCCGGTCAGACCAGAAAGACGCATTCGGCATTTCCTCGTGAACTACGGGTTCGACGTGTCCCACCACATGGCCCAGAAGCTCCCCAAAGCGATCGCCACTCCATACGGGATGTGACGCGAAGGACCCTGCACAGCGTCCTTCGAAAGCTTGAGCCGCTTCCCCCATTTCAGTCCGACGGCTCGCACCGTATCCCAGACTGCTCCCTGCCAGATCAGCGTGACGATCGCCTGCAACGCCCCCGCAAGTGAAATGAAAAGAAGTGCCCCCATGATCAACGGGTAGCCAAAGACCGCCCCGACCGCGGCGACCAGCTTCACGTCGCCCCAGCCAAAAGCCCCGCCCCGCCACGCGAGCACGGCGAAAAATCCAGCCGAGGCACCCCCGGCAAGCAGCCCCGACAGCAGGCCGTTTTCTGCGTCACCCAGGCCGTCGAACGGGTAGGCCCGCAGCACCAGCGCCAGCAGAATGGTGGGAAACGTCACCACATCGAGGATGCGCCGGCTCACCACATCGGTGACCACCGAGATCACGAGCGCGATCGCCAGCACGATCCACAGGGTGTGTTTGAGGTCCAACGGCGCGGAATAAAACCAGAGCGGCTAGCGGAAGACCAGCTTCACCTTCTCGCTGCAGATGAAGTACTCGTCTCCGTCTTCGACCTTGCGGCGCTTGATTCGCTGCTTGTTGAACCAGGTGCCGTTGCTGCTGCCGAGATCTTCGATGAAGAACTCGTTGCCGTCGCGAAGAATGACCGCGTGCTCGCGAGAGACTTTCCCTGAGTTGATCACGAAGTCGCAGTGCTTGCCGCGGCCGATCACGAAACGATCTTTCGCGATGCGATCGAGCTCGCCGCCTTCTGCCATCAGGTAAAGCGCGGGGTCGGCCGACGAGTCCACCGACGGCTCTTCGACATCGACGCCGCCCATGTCGTCATCGGCAGGAGACTCGGGAACCGAGTCGTCGAGGTTCTGGCTCTGGTTGTTCTTGCCCTTGATCAACCGCTCGAGCTCGGCCGCAGTCTCGAGCACGCGCTCGGCGACCTCACGACGAACAGGATCATCATCGAGCTTCTGCGACGGCGGCTCGGGGCGGCGGGGAGGATCTTTGACCGGCGCCAACACCGGCGGCGCGTTGCGCTGCGCGGGCGCAGGGTTCGGGCGGCCCGTCGAACCGCCCCCATTTCCCTTCGCCGCTGGAGCAGCAGCCATCGGCGCCGCCTTGTCCGACTCGATGAAGCCATTCAGCCGGGCGAACATGAACATCGCCTGGTTGATGAGCGCATCCCGCTCGGATCCCATCTGCGAAGCCATTTCTTCAAAGGCTTCCCAGATGTGATCGGCGATCGCGACCTTGCGCGGTGGGCGGCTGCTCGGGTCCATCATTTCGTGTCAGTCAAAGTCGGAACGGGGAGGGCCGCAAGATATCAGCCCCTTTTTTCGAATGTCTACGGCGCTACAGGGTGGTTCTACCTCCAGCAGGTCGCTTGGCTGCCCGTCAGCCCCTGGCGAGCTGGGGATGCAGTCCGGGGGTTGACCTCAATCACCGCGTTCGCAGACGGAAACACGCTGAAGATCGCGACATGACCCACGTCCCAGATCACGCTGCTGGCCACGTTGGTCGAACAACCCACCGCGGAGGGGTCGACCCGGAACACGAACTCAGACAGCGCCGGCTGCACGTCGATGCTCCAGCGCCAGTCTTTCTCGACGCGTGCGTCCCCTGCCCCCAGCTGCACCGTGAAAGTCGGCGCGTTTCGGTCGAACGGCGGCGTCCGGGCGAAGTAGCCGCCGAAGTACCGGAAGGTGGTGTTCGGCGCGGCGCGGCCCATGTAGCCGGTGAGCGTGCCCTGAACGATGTACGGCTCGGCGCCCGCTGCCCGTACCGCGAACCGCGATCGGCCAGCACAGGCATCGACCGCGGCGGCGCGAATCGAGTTGCCCGTCACCGAGGCGACTGTGGTCTGGCATGCGCCCGTCGCCGTCTTGAAGATCAAAATGTCGTTCGCCATCACCCGCGAGACAAGTGCGTCGTCGACCACAAACTCGGTATCAGAAGCATTCGGAACTGGAAGATCCGACAAGCCGGGGATGAGACCATTGACGACGATATCAATCGTCTCGCTCTTGAAGGCGCCGTCTCTGAACGTGACCTCGAGGCCACCGTCGCGCTTCTGCGCCGGCCCGGCGACATAGGAAGGCACACCCCCATCGGAAACGTGCAGCACGCCGTTCGGCTCGTAGAACCCCAGGTTGATCGGGTCTGCAAAAGTGCTCGTGGCGTTGAGGTCGATTGGCGTCAGACCTTCGGCGTCGAAGATGATGAACGTGCCGTTCGACGTGGTCATCACCCCGGCTGCCACGAGCGCAAAGGGTGTCGGAGATGCAACCGGAGGATCCACCGGAATCAGCGCCGGGGGCAGGAGCGTCTCGCCTCGCGCGACCACCGACAGGCCCGTGATCAGCGCGGCGCCGGCAGAGATCGGGATCATCGGCAGCCCCGCGCTGTCCAACGCGATCTGGCCGGTGAAGGTGTCGACCGCGACGACGCCGCCGCATGCGGCGACGGTACAGCTCTCTTCGTCCAGGACGCCGAACACGCGCTGCCCCGGAGCGAGGTAGCCCGCCCTGCCCTGCGTGCCCGCGTGCACCGCCAACAACCTCACCGCAGAAGGAAAGTGGAGCTCGCGAAGGTTGTTCGTCTCGGGGTCGAACAGCAGCACCCTGCCCGCCCGGCCCTGCATCGTTCGCGTCGCCAGGATCGCGCACGTCTTTTCCGGCGCTTCACAGATGCCGCGCCCAGGGATGCCGGGCACCAGCACCAGCTCAACGATCACCTCACCGGGGAACGCCGGGTACGTCACCACCGCTTTGGTCAGATCGCCCGGCGCCTTCGCCTTCAGCCCTGGCACCGTCGCGGGAAGGTCAACCGAGTGAAGGTAGGCGGCCGTGCCGTCGTAGGTGGCGTAGAAGAGCCGGCTGATCGTGGGCGACGCGACCAGGCCTGCCGTCGCCGTCACGGGCGCCGACGTCGGCATGCGCTGCACTTCGATCAGCTGCGCAGGATCCGCTCCGACGATCGAGATCTCAGACCCGCCCGAACGCGACGCGTAGACGAAGGGTCCCGCCACTTCAGCGCCGCGCGGAATCGTCACGTCGCCCACGACGGCATCCACGAACTGGGAGTCGCGCGCGAGGGCCGACGGCCGGCCCAACACCGGAATCGACAAGGTTTCGAGCGGGTTCGGCGCGCGCACCCATTCGCGGACACCTGCCACCGCATTCGGCGGCTCGAGATCCAGCACCCGAAGCTCGTCGCGATCCGTCGACGTGGTGAACATCAGCCGGCCGGCCTGAACCATGTCGTGCGCGCCGACGATGCCTGCGCCCGAGCTGGTCGGGGTCGAGTTGCACCCTGCGGTGAGAACCACGGTGACTGCGAGCAGAAAGCGCTTCACCGGGCGCCTCCGTCGCACGAGGTCTCATTGACAGGCCGGGTGATGCAGAGCTGGCTGTTGCCGAGGAACGCGACGATGCGCGCGCTCGACGGGCGATTGAGATCCGGAATGTCGATCACCGTGACGCGGCCGTCGGCGTAGTTGGTGACGTACACCCGCGCGCCACCCGAGGCCCGCGTGTCGACTGCGAGTGCGTAAGGCTGACGCCCCACGCCCGCGATCTGGCCCGTGAGGTTACCGACCTCGTCGTCGTAGAAGACGACCGCGCCGGCGTCGCTGCAGGTGATCATGATCAAGTCGCTCTTGCCCGGCCGGGGAATCGCGGTGATCAAGTTCGGCGACTGGGGCAGCGGCACCGAGCGCTCGACCCGCACCAGCGGATCCGGACCCGTCGGATCGCCGATGCTCGAAATCACCAACGTGTCTGGTGACCGAGTCAGCGTGTAGAGCCGCTTCTCGTCGCCCGTCGACAGCGTGACGCCGCGCCCTTCGAACGCGGTATAGCTGCTTTCGACGAATGTGTTGAAAGAGGAGAGGCTCGTGGTGTCAACCGCGCGCACGAGGCTCGCCGGCACGCCCGTGAGGAAGATGCGCCCCGTCAGGTACGCGTAGCGCTGCCCGACGACGATGTTGTAGCTGCCGCCCGAGCCGACGTTGACGAAGCTGTCTTCGGTCACCACCGGGTTGTCTCCGTTCACGTGCACCACGTAGCCACGAGCGTCGAGCGTCGAGCCTCGCGGGGTGTCGACCTGGTTGAGCGACGTGACCCAGACATCGCGCGCCGGAGGGCGGGCAACCGCAATTCCATAGGGAGCTGGGGCTCGGGGAATTCCAGTGTCCGACTTTTCAAAGGCCACCAACGACATGCCCGTCGGCGTGCAGTCGAGCACACCGCCGTCTTCGCTCGTCTTCGGCGAGGAGGTCAGGGCCGGCTGGAAGCAACGCACCGTCGCAGGCTCGCCGGGCTTCGGCACACTGACATCGAGGCCGTACAGTCTCGAGTCTTCCGAACGTGTCGGCAGGTACAGCCGCAGGCCGCCGTCAATCGGCAGCGCCGCCATTTCGCCCGCGAAAGGTGGAATCAACGCCGTGTTCGCATTGGTGAGCTTCAAGTCGAGGATCTGCACGGGCGGCCCGAAACCACCATCGAGGAAAGGCGGCAAACCGATGAGGTCGAGATCCAACGCCGTCACGGACCCGAAGTCGTAGCGCTTGTCGTAGGTCGCGCTCGCCACGTACAGCACGCCTTCGCTCTCGTTGCCTCCAGCGAGTGCGGGCTTGTCGAGGTGCACCACCCCACTCGGCGAATAGAACTGCCCAACGGGAGGCAGTCTTTCGACCGTCTGCGGGGGGCAGCCCGTCAACATGACCACGCCGACTATGTAGAAGAGGACACTGCGCATTTTGGGGGCACGGCCTAGCAGAACCAACGATCGAAGGCGCTTTAGATTTCGCCCTGAATCTGCGCGAAATCCGCCACCCGGTCGAAGAGCCCCGCGACGTCCATCAACAGACGCACGCGGTTCTGCATCAGGGCCTTGTCCTCGGCCATCACCATCACCTTGTCGAAGAACGCGTCGACCGTGGGCCGCAGCGTCGCCATCGCCTGCAGCGCCGTGCCGTAGTCGTCCTTTGCCACCGCGGCCGCTGCCTGGCCCTTCACCCCTTCCAGCGCCTCGTACAGCGCCAGCTCAGGAGCGTCTTTCAGCAGCGCCTTGTCCACCGGGCCCCGCTGCACGTCCTTCGCCTGCTTCGCGACGATGTTCGCCACCCGCTTGAACGTCGCCGCCAGCGGCGCGAAGTCCGCTGACGCCACCTGCTTCGCCATCGCGTCGAGCCGCTTCTTCGCCGCCACGAGATCGTCAAAACCCGCCGACAACACCGCGTTCGCCACGTCGGCGCGCGCCGCGTCGGCCCACAGCTGCTCGAGCCGCCCCTTCACGAACTCGAGGATCTCGTCCTTCGCCGGCGCCTGCGTAGGCTTCACCTTCACGTCTTTCAGCTTCGGCGCCAAGCCTTCCAGCGCCTTGTCGATCGCCTTGCTCAGCGAGTACCGGTAGCCCTTGCCCAGGGTGAGGTTGATGATCGCGATGCAGCTGCGCCGCAACCCTTGAGGGTCGGCGGCTCCCGTCGGGCGCTTGCCGATCGCGAACATGCCGCAGAGCGTGTCGAGGCGATCGGCGAGGCCCAGCAGCGCTCCCGCGTCTTCCGTTGGCAGCCCGTCATTCGCGTTGCGCGGCAGGTAGTGCTCGAAGATCGCCAGGCCGACCTCCTTCGGCTCACCACTGGCCAGCGCGTACTCGCGGCCCATCACCCCCTGCAGCTCAGGGAACTCGCCGACCATTCCGGTGACGAGGTCCGCCTTACAGAGCTGAGCGGCGCGATCGATCGTGGCGAGCTCACCCTTCTTTCCCGTCTCGGTCGCCAACCACGCGGCCAGCACGCGGAAGCGTTCGACCTTCTCGGCCACCGAGCCGAGCTCTTTCAGCCACGTCACCCGCTCGAGCTTCGGAATGCGGTCGGCCAGCGGCGAACGGCGATCTTCGTCGAAGAAGAACCGCCCGTCAGACAGCCGCGCCTGCAGCACGCGCTCGTAGCCCTTCACCGACAGCTTCTCGTCGCGCACCGGCGTGTTCGACACGGCGATGAACCGCGGCAGCAGCTTTCCGTTCGGGTCCAGCAGCGAGAAGTACCGCTGGTGGCTCTTCATTTCCTGCACCAGCACCTCGGGCGGCAGGTCGAGGTGCTTGCTGTCGAAGCTGCCCACCACGGGGCTCGGCAGCTCGACGAGGTTCGTCACCTGGTCGACCAGCGCGTTGTCTTCGAGCAGCTTGCCGCCGGCCTTCACCGCCGCCGCGCTGATCGTCTCGACCACCATCGCCCGACGTCGAGGGATGTCGGCGATCACGTTCGCCTTATCCATCGCCTGCTCGTAGTCGGCAGGCTTGTCGATCGTTAGCAGGCCGTTGCTCAAGAACCGGTGGCCGCGCGTCTGCCGGCCAGACTTCACATCGGCGAAGACGACGGGCACGACCTCGGATCCCAGCAGCGCGATCATCGACTGCAGCGGCCGCGCGAAGCTTCCTTCGACGTTGCCCCACCGCATCGACTTGCGGAACTTCAACGCGTGCACCGCCTCGTGCAGCACGCCCGGCATGATCTCGGCCGCGCGCCCGCCCTTCTCTTCCACCTGCGCGCCCAGGTACTCGCCCTTCGCCGTCGTGATTCGCTTCAGCTGCTCGACGGTGAGCTTCAGCCCTTCAGCGAACTTGATCGCCGCCTGCTTCGGCTTGCCGTCCGCGTCGAACGCCGCCTTCACCGACGGGCCCAGCTGTTCCTTCGTCACGTCTTCGCCCGTGTCGGCGACCTCTTTGACCAGAATCGCCAGGCGCCGCGGCGTGCCGAACTTCCGCACCTCGCCGTGCTTCAGCCGCGCGGCTGCGAGTCCTTCGGTGATGCTCTTCGCCAGATCCTCGAGCGCGGGTCCGATGAAAGAAGCCGGCAGCTCTTCGGCGTGAAGCTCGAGCAGCAGATCAGCGGGCATCGGGGGCTCCTTCTTTCTTTTCCTTCGGCTGGAAGCTCACCGTCTTCCAATGATCCGACGCGGGCTTGCCTTCGAGAATCGCGGGCTGCTCGCCCACCGTCCACGCGGTCTTGCACAACGGGTAGCCGAGCTTCTCGCGCATCCGCAGGTAGCCTTCGGCGCAGAGCCGCGCGTTGTCGCGCACGCGGCCGATGTAGCCGGCGCGCTCGGTGACGGAAATCGCTCCGCGGGCGTCGAGCAGGTTGAACGCGTGGCTGCACTTGAGCGCGTAGTCGTAAGCGGGCAGCGGCAGCTGCTTCTCGACCACCAGGCGGCGGCATTCCTTCTCATAGCTGTCGAACAGCGCGAACAGCTGCGCGGGGTCCGACTCGTGCAGCGCGTACTTCGACATCTCGACTTCGTTGGCGTGGAAGATCTCTCTGTACTTCACGCCCTTCACCCACTCGAGGTCGTAGACGCTCTCGACCCCCTGCAGGTACATGCAGATCCGCTCGAGGCCGTAGGTCAGCTCGGCCGATACGGGCTTGCACTCGAAGCTGCCGCACTTCTGGAAGTAGGTGAACTGGGTGATCTCCATCCCGTCACACCAGACTTCCCAACCCAGGCCAGCGGCCCCGAGGGTCGGCGATTCCCAGTCGTCCTCGACGAAGCGAATGTCGTGCGCCATCGGGTCGATGCCGAAGGCCTTGATCGAGTCGAGGTAGAGCTCCTGGGTGTTCTTCGGAGCGGGCTTCAGGATCACCTGGAACTGGTGGTGCTGAAAGAGGCGGTTCGGGTTCTCACCGAAGCGGCCGTCGGCCGGGCGCCGCGACGGCTGCACGTATCCCACGTTCCACGGCTCGGGTCCGAGGGCGCGCAGGAAGGTCGAAGGCGACATCGTGCCGGCGCCCACCTCGAGATCATACGGCTGCGAGATGATGCAGCCGAGCTTCGCCCAGTGGTTCTGCAGCGTGAAGATCAGGTCCTGGAAGTACATGGGGCGCGCAACATAGACGCGCTTACTGCAGCGGCAAGGACTGAACGTTGACGCCCTTGATCTCGGCGGTCTTGCCAGCTTCGATCGTCACCGAGAGCATGCGGTTCTTCGAGTCGCCGTCGACGACGCGAAGTCGGTGCACGCCGACGTCCATCGGGTGCTGATTCAGCGGCGTCGAGCCCAGCGCCTCGGAGCCGTTGAACACCGCCGCTGACGACGGGTTGATCGTGCGCAGCGAGAGGTACCCAACGTCGGCGTTCTTCGCCGACTTCTGGTCGCGCACCACCTCGACCCCGTTCTGCGTCTTCTTCGTCTTGCTCGCCTTCTTCACGTCGATCGCGCCTTTCAGGTCGGCGATCTGCTTCTCGAGGTCGTCGATGCGTTTGGTGTTCGACGCACCCAACGCCTTGTTGGTGGTGGCCTCTTGCTTCAGCTTGCGCTGCTCGTCTTCGAGCTTGTCGAGCTGCTTAATTTGCGAGTCGAGCTCGGCCAGCATCGCCACGCGGTCGGGGTCGTTGGCCGCGGCATCCATCTCGGCCCGGCGCGCTGCTTCTTCGGCCTCGATCGCGTCTGCCTTTTCTTTATCGATCACCCACTGCGGCTTCGGCCCGCCCGGCTTCTTCATCTGGTCGGCCAGCGACGGCGGCGGTGGCGGTGGCTCGCCGTTGAGCTCCTTGTCGATGCTGGCTCGCAGCGCGGCGAAGGGGCCCACATCCTTCAGCGGCCCAGCCCACCCAGCCCAGCCGAGCCCGCCAATCAGCCCGACCACGAGCAACATGATCAAGATCCCGCCGAAGCCACCCTTCTTCTTCGGGGTGTGCCCGCGGTGGGTGTCGGTGCCGTCGCCCGTGATCTCGGGCAGCTTCTTCGACGACTTGAAGGCCTTCTTCGACGACGAGGTGTCGGTGGGCACCTCGGGCTCGTCGTACATCGCGTAGTCGCGGTTCACCTTCGAGGCGTACCGGTTGGCGCCCAGGTTCGGGTTGCTCGGCGTGCGCCCCTTTGGAGGGATCGTCGCGTCGAGATCCTTGTTCGACGTCGAAGAATTGCGGCGAGGCGGCGGCGCGTCGTCCGTCACCGGGCGCAGGTTCTGCTTCGACATCGTCGCCTTCTTCGGCAACCCCGGGCGCGGCGCAGGCGTGGCACGCGACGCGACTTTGCGGCCCTTCGGCGTGCTCGACTCGAGGTCTTCGCTGGCGAGCTCCTGCACGGCCTTCGTCAGGCTGCCGGTGTCGTCGGTGTTGGCGAGCTCGAGCAGCGCGCGCGTCGTCTGAATCTTGTCTTCGAAGAGCTGCGTCATCAGCGCCGAGCTCTGGTCTTCGTCGAACAGCTCGGGGCACGCCTGCTCGATCGCCCGCGCGAACTCCTTGCCCGTCGCAAACCGGTTCTCGCGCTTGCGGGCGAGGCCCTTCATCACCACGTCCGATAGCGTGCCCGACACCTTCGGGTTCAGGTTCTTCGGCAGCTGAATCTCGCCGTCGACGATCTTCATCATCATCGCGGCGTCGCTGGGCGCCGTGAAGAGGCGCTGCGCGGTCAGCATCTCGTGAAGGAAGACCGCCGCGGCGAACAGGTCGGTGCGGCCATCGAGCGGCTCGTTCTTCACCTGCTCGGGCGACATGTACCCGCTGGTGCCCTTCACGATGCCGACCTGGGTGCGGTTCAAGCGGTTGCGCGCCTTCGCGATCCCGAAGTCGATCATCTTCACGTCGCCCGTGTACGTGACCATCACGTTCTTCGGGCTGACGTCGCGGTGCACGACGGGCGCCGGCCGGCCCGCCTGGTCGGTGAAGTGGTGCGCGTAGTGAAGGCCGAGCACCGAGTCGCGCACCACGCGGCACGCAAAACCAATCGGCAGCAACACCTCGCGCTTCGCGGCCCGCTTGATGATCTGCTCGAGATTCTGCCCGGAGAGGAACTCCATCGCGAGGTAGAGCTCGCCCTGCTCTTCGCCCAGGTCGTAGACCTGCCCGATGTTCGAGTGGCTGAAGGCGGCCGTGATCCGCGCCTCGTCCAGGAACATCTTGACGAAGCTGTCGTCTTTCTTGATGTCGGGCAGGATCTGCTTCACCGCGACGTACTTCCGGAAACCACCGGGGCCGGCGACATACGCGAGAAAAAGCTCTGCCATGCCTCCCATCGAGAGGCGGGTCAGGATCTCGTACTTTCCAATTCGTCGCCCGCGATCGAAGTCCGGTGCGAGCGTCCCCGGCGGCATAAGTAGGCGCGGACGCTAGCTTACGGCGCCTTCTCCCGCCAGATCGCGAAGGGCCGAATGTCGAACAATTTGCAGGTCGTGGTCCCGAAGCTGGTGTCGGTGACGTTGAGCGCCCTGAAAGCGCCCTGCGGCACCGTGAGCAGCGCTGCCTTGCCCGGCTCGAGGCTCGACTCCACTGGCGCGTTCGAGAACTTCGTCTTGAAGAACAGCTGTTTTCCACACTCATTGAAGCGGCACCCGATGATCGGGGTGGTCGAGGTGACGGTGAATGGTGCGGTGTCGTCGACCTTGAGCAGCATGCCCTGCTGCGCGTGATCCGCCGCGAACAGCAGCGCGCCCGTGGCCTCGCGAATGGTCAGCGCGCGGTTCTCGGGGTTGGTCGAGGTCGAGCCGTCGATGAGCTTCACCGTCACCTTCGCGCTCTGCGGCACCGGAGCCGCCTGCCCCATCGGCAGCGTCACAAACACCGCCGCGGTCAGCGTCTCGCCGCTCGGGCCCGTGCGCTTGAGCCGCACGGTCATCGTGCCGCCGTTGTAGATGACGGAGGTGATCTCGCCGGTGCCCGTCGAGACCGCGACGCCCGCGTCGGCAGTGGCCGTGGTGAAGAAGCCCTGGTCAGTGGAGTCGATGCGCAGGGCGTAGCCCGCGCCGAGCACCGGAAAGCCGTTGGCCGGACAGCTGGCCGTGCATGAGCCCGCGAGGCAGAGCTCGCCGACACCGACACAGTCGGACTGCTGGGTACAGGTGGTGCCCTTCTTCGGGCTCACCTCAACGATGCCGTCGGCGATGCGGAACTCTTTGTCGACGCAGGTCTGGTCGGGCTTCGGGTAAGCGGCAGCGAGGCGGCCGCCGTCGGGCAGCTCAACGCCTAGCACCTCGCTCTGGTAGCAGAGCTGCAGCTTGAAGGCTTCGTCGGTGGGCGCGTTCTCTGGCGCGAGGCACGCGACGTCGCACGTGCTGATCGAGGTGACATGCACCACGCCATTCCAGGTGCGCTCGAACGTGTCGCCCGGCTGAATCTTGCGGACGAAGCTGGTCGGGCCGCCGTCGCCGCACGAACAGGTGGAGTCGCAGACCTGGTCGCAGGTGCGGCACGCGCACGGAACCGTGTCTTCGAACCCGAGCCAGGCGCCGGCGATGCCCCGCTGCACCTCGAGGCCCAGAATGTCGTTCGAGTCGTCGACGAAGATCGGCGCGCTCGAGGTGTTCTTCACCCTCAACGTGATCGATTTGGGATCAGAGGTGCCACATCGGCAACCAATGGCGAACACAATCAGGAAAGAGGCAACGAAGGGTCTCATGCGCGACGCCATTGTCGTAGGTTGGAAGAAAGTCCGCTGCAACTCATTGAATGGAAAAGCCAGCTTGACTGTTGAGCATCCTGCTTGCACGGCGAGGGCCACTCTCGCAATGTCTCCTGCCCGATGAAACGCGTCCTTCTTCTACTGCTGCCTGCGCTCGTGCTCTTCGCCTGTGATCGGGTCGGACGCGAGAACGGTCGTGGCACCGCTGCTCCGGACGTGGCGCCGCCGCGGTTGTCTCCCGTCGAGATCAAGCCGCCGAAGATTGAGAGGTCGATCACCGGCCGGGTCGAGGTCATCGATCCCCCGCGCATCGACGCGACGCAAGTCGACCTGGTGAAGCAGGCCGATGGCATCGTCGACATCCTCTGGGTGGTCGACGATTCGGGCTCGATGGCGAACCAGCGCAAGACGCTGGTGAACAACTTCGATCGCTTCCTCGGCGCGCTGCTGACGCTGAAGGTGAGCTGGCAGATGGGCGTCACCACCACGAATGCCCTCGATCTCGGCAAGCTTCGCGGCACGACCAAGATCATCAAGCTCACCACCCCGAACCCCAAGCTGCTGTTCGAGACCAACACGACTTTCATGGGCTCGCGCACGCGGTGGGAACAGGGCCTGCGCATGGCCGAGCTGGCGGTGACCGGCACGAACATCGCTCCGAACGGGCCGAACGACGGCTTCCTGCGGCCCACTGCGGCGCTGGCGGTGATCGTGGTGACGGACGAAGACGACAGCAGCTTCGGCACGCCCGACCATTTCGCCCGCGTGTTCCGCACCGCGAAGGGCAAAGGCAACGAGGCGCTGGTGACCTTCTCGACGATCGCTGGATCCACGCCGGTGGGCTGCACCCCGCCGGGTGAGTCGATCTACTACGGCAGCCTCGCCGAGCCCGCGTTTCGCTACGCGTCCGTGTCGACCAAGACCGGAGGCGTGGTCGGCTCGATCTGCGACGCGTCCTTCGAGAACACGCTGGTGTCGATCGCCGAGGCGCTGAACACCCTGCGCCGCGTCTTCCCCCTGACCCTCAAGCCGCTGCTGTCGTCCCTCACCGTCAAAGTGAACGGGGTGACGATTCCTCAAGATCCGATCAGCGGCTGGCAGTACCGGCTCGACACCAACAGCATCGTGTTCCTCGGCACGTACATTCCTCCTCCGGGGGCGATTCTTCGCCTCGAGTACGCGTTCGCCAAATGATCCGCGCCCCTGCCCTGCTCGCCTTCGTGCTGCTCGCCGCTGCCGGCTGTTCGCGCACCGCGCTGAACCCCGCCTGCCCCAACGGCTACACGTTGAACAAAGACAACAAGTGCGTCTGCTCGACCGACGAGGGCTGCCCCACCGGCTACTCGTGTGAAGAGAGCGTCTGTCAGTGCCGCACCACCAGCTGCTGCCCCACCGGCTACCAGTACTCGACATTGTCGGAAGCGTGCGTCTGCCGCGCCGAGGCGTGCTGCCCGAAGGACCACCGGTGGATCGCCGCCGAGTCGAAGTGCACCTGCGCGGCGCAAGACTGCTGCCCCGACGGCTACACCTTCAACGAGACGACGAAGAGCTGCGAATGCGCAGGCGATCAGTGCTGCCCCGTCGGCTACATCTTCGATGCCTCGCCGACGAAGCTCGCCTGCGTGTGCAACGCCGACTCGTGCTGCCCGGTCGACTTCGTGTTCGACACGCTCGCGAAGGACTGCGTCTGTGCAAAGGACGCGTGCTGCCCGCCGAACCACAAGTACAGCCCGACCGTGCGCGCGTGCGTGTGCATCGGCGATGCGTGCTGCCCCACGGGCTACAAGAAGGACACCGACATGGAGCGCTGCGTCTGCATCAGCGACGCGGCTTGCGGCGCGAACAACGTGTGTGACGCGGTGACGGGCGCCTGCAAGTGCCTCAACGACATGGGCTGCAAGGCGGGCAACTTCTGCAACGCGCTGGGCTTCTGCCAGTCGATCGCCGCGTGCACGAGCAACGCCGACTGCCCGACGGCGTACTTCTGCGACATCACGAACAACCAGTGCGTGCCGGGCGGCCCGTGCACCCTCGACGAGCACTGCCCTCTGGATCAGATCTGCAACGCGACCACGGCGGCCTGCAAGCCCGGCTGCCGGAAGGACGGCGACTGCGCGGGGAAGAAGACCTGCAACAACGGCACGTGCTCCGTGTTCTGCCGCGACAACTCGTACTGCGCGGTGAATCAGTTCTGCAACAAGACCTCGGGCGTCTGCGCCGCGGTCGCCACCCGGCCCGACTGCAAGTCCTGCGGGGCAGACCCGACGACCTGCAACTTCGGCTCGGCGGGCTCGCCGACCTTCATCGAAGGCCACTGCCTCGGCTTCGTCAGTGAAGGCACCACGATGCGGTTCTGCGGCCTCGACTGTGCCACCAACGACCAGTGCCCGGCCGGCTTCGACTGCGGCGGCGTGATCTTCGACTGCTCGAACGCGCTGTCGTCGTGCGAGGCCGTGGCCGGTGAGACGATCACCTGCAACTCGTACCTGGTCGAGAACGAAGACGGGCCCCAGAAGTTCTGCGCCGACAGCTCGGGCAACCCCCACGAGTATTTCAAGGCCTGCGCTCCAAGCTCGGGCTTCTGCCCTGCGACCACGGCGCCTTGAGCCGACCCGGGGTTCTGCAACCCCCACACGTCGCCTTTCCATTCGAGTTGTGTGGTTTGCGCGAGCTGCGCCCTTATAGACAGGGTCGCCCTCGACTTTGCGCAGGAACGCCCCTGACCCGAGGTGGGCGATTTTGCCCCAATCCTTTTGACGGCGGGGGTTGGCGAGAAGGTCCGCTTCTCGCACTCAAGTCGACCCATGAGCGAGCTCAACCCGGCACACCTGGTTCCTCTCGAACGTGCTGCCCCCACTGCACCGCGGCGGGGCAGCGTGCTGCTCATCGACGACGAAGAGCTGATCGGCGTCGCGCTCAAGCGGCTGCTGCGCAAACAGCACGACGCGACGGCGGTCACCAGCGCGAGGGCCGGGCTGGGCCTCCTCGCCGATCACTCTTATGATCTCATCGTCTGCGACCTGCTGATGCCGGGGCTCAGTGGCATCGACCTCTTCGCTTCGTTGCAGGAAATCCACCCGCAGGCCGCGCAGCGGATGATCTTCCTCACCGGTGGCGGCTTCCACCCCGACTCGTCGACCGCGCTGTGGCTCGCGTCCATCCCCAACTTGATCGTCCAGAAGCCTTACGAGTCGCGCTGGCTCGCGAATACGATCGACGAAATGATTCAGGCCTTCAGCGAGAGCCCGAGCCGGTAGAGGTCCTTCGCTGGCCAGCCGCTGGCTTCGGCCACCTGGGTCGAGAGCCCCTTGAGCTTTTCCCCGCGCTGCAGCCCGGCCGTAAGCGCCTGGGCAACCTCGGCTTCCGACCAACGCCCGGCGCCCGTGCGCCCTTCGATCACCACCACCACCTCACCCTTCACCTCGGCGCCCGCGTAGCGCTGCACGAGCTCGGGCAGTGTGCCCCGCACCAGCTCTTCGTGAAGCTTGGTCAGCTCGCGCCCGATGCACGCGCGCCTTGGGCCGAAGATCCGCAAGAGCCTTTCCAGCGTCTCGCCCACCCGCCGCGGCGACTCGTAGAGCACGATCGTCGCCGACAGCCCCTTCACCTCTTCCAGCATCGCGTCTGCGTCGCTCCCCGTGCGCGGCAGGAAGCCCAGGAAGTGGAACCGCGCGGTCGGAAGCCCCGAGGCAGACAAGGCAGAGACGAGGGCGGTCGGCCCGGGAATCGGGATCACGGTGATGCCCCGCTCGACCGCTTCGGCCACCAGCCTTTCGCCCGGGTCGCTGATCGCCGGCGAGCCCGCGTCCGTGATCAACGCGCAGTCGTCGCCGCCCGCGATGCGATCGAGCAGCCCGCCCGCCCGCTCGCCTTCCGCGAAGGCCGGCAGGCTCACCGTCGGCTTCCGGACGCCACAGTGGTCGAGAAGAATCCGCGAGTGCCGCGTGTCTTCGCAGGCGATGAACTGCACGTCTTTCAACGTCTGCACCGCGCGCGCAGTGATGTCGTCGAGGTTGCCGATCGGAGTCGCGACGAGGAAGAGGCGGCCGGTCATCTCTAACGCTGCTATCAAAACCCCGCGTCGAACGCGTTGGGGATGTGCTCGACCGTCGCGTTGGGCCCCCGGCCGACCACCGCCACCACGTCGAACCGCACCGGCACCCGCTCGAGCAGCCGTTGCCGCTGCAGCCAGTAGATGGCCGCCTTCACCACCTTGCGCTGCTTGGCGAAGAGCACCGACTCGGATGGAGCGCCGAAGATGTCGGTCGCCCGGCTGCGCACCTCGACGAAGCAGTGCACGGTGTCCTTCACCGCGATGATGTCGACCTCGCCGAACCGGCAGCTGACGTTGCGGTCGAGAATCTCGTAGCCGTCGCGCTCGAGCAGCGCTGCCGCCAGCCCTTCTCCGCGATCGCCGAACTGGCGCCGCGTGTCCTGCCCCTTGAGCTCCATCGCCCTGCTCCCCCCGGCGCCGCTAGAGCGCCAACACTGGATCCGTAGGAGCGGCAGTATGGCTGGCAGGGGTGACATGCAGAATCTGGGTCAAGGTGCCCAGGTGCTTGAGCATGCGGATCACCAGCGGCAGCTTCGCGTCATCGAGCACGCCGCGAAACGCGTCTTCGAAGATCACCGGCACCTTCGACTGCGCCGAGTACTTCTCGACCAGGGTGAGGCGAATCGACAGGTAGACGAGGTCGAGATCCTTCCCCGGCAGCTCGCCCGCGGGCACAACCCGGCCCGGCGCGTGAATCTTCGCCTTGCCGTCTTTGTCGACGTCGACGCCGTGCAGCCGGCGGTCGGTGAGCGCGGCGATGTACTGGGCGCTGCGATCTTTCAGCGCGCCCCACAGGCTCGGCACGTCGGTGTTGAACAGGTCAGCGCCCAGCACCATCAGCGCCGGCACCGGATCATCGAAGGTCTCGGTGGGCTCGGTGGAAACGGCCTCGAACTCGTCGGCGCCCGGCGGCGAGGCGGCGGGCGCAGGCGTCGCGGGTCTGCCCAACGATTCCTTCACCTTCACCAGCTCGCGCACCACGTCGCGTTCGTCGCGAATGTAGCCACCCGACATCTCGAGCAGCTTCTCGGTGATTTGTTCCTGCTCGGCCTTCAGCGCCGCAGCCTGCGCCAGCGCCTGCGACACCTGCGGGTCGGCCTCGAGCTCGAGCAGCCGCGTCTGGGCTTCGGCGGCCGCCGCCTCGAGCGCCGGGCGCCCCGACAGCCGCGCGACCAGCTCTTCCCCCGTCTCGACGTTCGCCGCTCGCAGCGCCGCCTTCACCTGCCCCGAGAAGCCGGTGAAGTCGTCGTTGAGCTTTTTTTCCCGCACCGAGAACAGGTCGACCCGGCTCGACTGCCGCGCGACGCGCTGCAGATCTTCGATGTACTTGAGCGCGATCAGGGCGCCGAAGGTGAAGGCCGGCACGCCGAGGAGCGCAAGGTATCGACCGCCGCCGTCGAGAAAAGCCGCCACCGCGACCAACACCACACCGCCGACCACCGCGCCGAGGAACTTCGGATCCTGCTGAAGTGCAGCCACCGTGACGTTGGCTCCGTTCTCTTCCGCGGCCAGCCTCTCGTCCTCGATCTTCTGCATCGCTTCGTCGCGCTTCTGCTGCTCGGCCGGGAACCGCTTCACCTTCTCGAGGATGTCGGGCGCCAGGCCCAGCGACTGGGGCGTTGGCGAGGCCGCGACCGCCTGCATCGCCAATTTCGCGGCGGACTTTGCGTCGTCGTAGCTCTTCACCATCGACTCGAACTTGAAGAGCTCGGCCTGCAGGCCGTCTTGCCGGAACTGAATCTCGGCGACCTGCTTGCTCATCACGAGTTCCTTCTCGAGCTCGACGATGCGGTCTCGCGCTTCGTCCGGGTTCACCCCGGGCTGCGGCAGATCCGGCAAAGGCGCCATGCTCGAGGCCAGCTTCGGCTTCACTTTCTCGTGCGTGCCCGTCTTCACCGACTTCGGCCGGCGGGTCGGCAGCTGGGCGACAGAGAAGGTGAACAGCTGCTCGAACGTCGTGCGGGGCGGCATCCCGACGGTGGCGCGCAGCATCTGCGCCATCTCAGCCGAGTCCTGCGTCACGATCTCGAACTGGTTGTTGGTGCGGTTGAGACGGTGAAGGCTGCCCGCGCCGCCGAGCTCACGCACCAGGCGCCACGCGCTTTGATCGTTGCCCTGAAACGAGAAGCCCGCCTTGCCCGCCTTGGCACCCGGCGCGAGAAAAGACGCGTCGCCACCGCGGCCATCGGGAAAACAGAGCGCCGACAGCAACCCGGCCAGAGGGCTCGGGGTCGCGGCCGGGCTCTTGAGCACGAGGTAGCCGGGCTTCAGTGCGACGCGTGCCGCAGGGGAGAACCCCCGCACCGCCTGCGCCGCCAACTCCAGCAGTAGCAAGAGCCCCCCTCGATAGAACGCCGAACGAGGAAGAGGTTACTTCGTGGCGGCAGGAGCGGCCGTCTTCTCTTCCTCGCGATCCTCGATCGTGTCGACCTTCGAAGCCTTGCCGCGCAGACCGCGGAGGTAGAAGAGCCGGTTGCGCGCAACGGCGCCGCGGCTGAGGATGTCGATCGTCTCGTAGCGCGGGCTGTGGAGCGGGAAGATGCGCTCGACGCCGACGCCAAAGCTCATCTTGCGCACGGTGAACGAGGCGCGAACCCCGCCTTTCGTCTTGCGGATGACGATGCCTTCGAACGCCTGGACGCGTTCCTTCTCGCCTTCTTTGATCTTCCAGTTCACCCGAACGGTGTCTCCCGTGCGGAACTGGGGAGCGTTCTTGCGAATCTGACGGTCTTCGATGAACTGCATCATCGCGGCTTGCATGGTCGACACCTTTGAAACGCGCCCATCAATTCGGGCGAATGGAAATTGGGACGGCGCGGATACCAGACTTGACGTGCGGCTTCAACTGTTGCCAAAAGGCCCCGTTGTTTGTACCTGCGAACGACTTCGGGGCCCACCATACGGGTGGGATGCCGGGGATCGCAGACTTGAAGGCACGGAGCAAGACCAACATGGCTGTCACGACCTCTAATCTCGAAGCGAAGGCCCGCGAAGGCTCAGGCAAGGGCTTTGCCCGCCGCACCCGCCTGGAAGGCCAGATTCCGGCCATCGTCTATGGCAAGCACCTGAAGGCGCCGATCTCGATCTCGGTCGACCCGGCCGCGGTGAAGACGGCGATCAACACCCCTCGCAAGCTCAACACCCTGATCACGCTGAAGATCGGCGCCACCTCGCACACCGTGATGTTGAAGGACTACCAGCAGGATCCGGTGACCCGCGCGCTGCTTCACGCGGACTTCATCGACGTGCGCGAGACCGACCAGGTGCGCGTGAACGTGCCCCTCGTGCTGGTCGGCAAGGCCGTCGGCGTCGCTGAAGGCGGCATTCTCTCGCAGCAGCGCCGCGAGATCGAAGTGTTCGCGCTGCCCAGCGCGATCCCCGAGAAGATCGAAGTCGACGTCACCGCGCTGAAGGTCGCGCAGGCGATGCACATCAACGACGTGCAGATGCCCGCGGGCGTCACCATCAAGTCGCACGTGAACTACACGGTCGCGATCGTCGCCATCCCCGAGGCCGAAGTGGTTGCGGTCGCGGCAGCGGTGGTTCCGGGCGCGGAAGGCGCGGCGGCTCCGGCGGCAGGCGCGGCGGCGGCGGCGGCTCCGGCGGCAGACGGCAAGGCGGCTCCGGCGGCGGCGGGCGGCAAGGCGGCCCCGGCTGCAGCAGCGGCGGCTCCGAAGAAGAAGTAGTCGTTCTTCGTTTCGATACAGCTTTCGAGAACCGCGGGCTGCCAGATTGGGGCCCGCGGTTTTCTTTTGCGGCACACCTTCCAGGAGCCCTTTCGTGAAGATCATCTGTGGCCTCGGCAACCCCGGGCGCGAGTACGAACGGCACCGCCACAACATCGGCTTCCTCGTGCTCGACGCGCTGGCGGCGAAGTGGAAGGCGCCCATCACCGGCAACAAGTTCGACGCCTTCCTTTCGACTGCGTCTTTCGCCGGCGACAAGGTGCTGCTGATGCAGCCGCAGACCTTCATGAACCTGTCGGGCACTTCCGTCGGGGCGGCGACGCGGTTCTACAAGGTGGGCGTCACCGACGTGCTCGTGGTGCACGATGAGCTCGATCTGCCCTTCCCGCGGCAGCAACTGAAGCTGGGCGGCGGCAGCGGCGGGCACAACGGGCTCAAGAGCATCGCCGAGTCGTGGGGCGAGCAGGACTACGGGCGCCTGCGGTTTGGCATCGGGCGGCCGCGCGAGCCCGGCCCCGATCGCGTGGTCGGGCACGTGCTCTCGAATTTTTCGACCGAAGAACAGCCGCTGCTGGCCGCGGCGATTTCCCAGGCCGTAGAAGGGTGCGAATCGTGGGCGCGGCTCGGAATGCAGAAGGCGATGAATGGCTTCAACCGCAAGGCCGTTTGACCGCGAGGGCTGGCGCGGTTAATTGCTTGCCGCTCGCACCAAAGAAGCCGCAGGCAGCCGACCCGCGGAAACCTTTTCCCCAAGTCATGCCGGCAGAGGAAGTGCCTTGAACAAGAAGAACGCCCTGAAAGTCGACGACGACGCGCTCGCGGGAATCACGCGAGCGCCCCTGCCCGGCTCGAGCAAGGTCTACGCGCTGGGCAGAATGCACCCGTCGCTGCGGGTGCCCTTTCGCGAGATCAAGCTGTCGCCGACGCACCACCACAGCGGCCGGGAGGAACAGAACCCTTCGGTCGTCGTCTACGACACGTCGGGGCCGTTCACCGACCCCACCGCCACCATCGATCTGCGAGCGGGCCTCGAGCCGATGCGCGAGAGCTGGGTGAACGGCCGCGGTGATGTCGAGCAGCTGACGCAGCTGACCAGCGAGTACGGCCGCGCGCGCCTCGCCGACACGCGGCTCAACGCGCTGCGCTTCCACACCCGCCACCAGCCGTACCGCGCGAAGTCGGGCAGCGTGACGCAGATGACGTACGCCCGGCGGGGCGAGGTGACGCCCGAGATGGAGTACGTCGCGATTCGCGAGAACGCGCGCCGCGAGGCGCTGTACGGCCACCAGCACCCGGGCGAGGCCTTCGGGGCGAGCATCCCCAAAGAGATCACGCCGCAGTTCGTGCGCGACGAGATCGCCCGCGGCCGCGCGATCATCCCCGCCAACATCAACCACCTCGAGCTCGAGCCGATGATCATCGGCCGCAACTTCCTGGTGAAGATCAACGCCAACCTCGGCAACTCGGCCGTCACCTCGTCCATCGAAGAAGAGGTCGAGAAGATGGTGTGGGCGACGCGCTGGGGCGCCGACACGGTGATGGACTTGTCGACGGGGGCCAACATCCACGAGACGCGCGAGTGGATCCTTCGCAACAGCCCTGTGCCCATCGGCACGGTGCCGATCTACCAGGCCCTGGAAAAGGTCGGCGGCAAGGCCGAAGACCTCACCTGGGAACTCTACCGCGACACGCTGATCGAGCAGTGCGAGCAGGGCGTCGACTACTTCACCATTCACGCGGGGCTGCGGCTCGCCTACGTGCCCCTGACGGCGAAGCGGCTCACCGGCATCGTCTCGCGCGGGGGCAGCATCCTCGCCAAGTGGTGCCTCGCGCACCACCAGGAGAACTTCCTCTACACGCGCTTCGAAGAGATCTGCGAGATCATGAAGGCGTACGACGTCAGCTTCTCGTTGGGCGATGGCCTGCGGCCCGGCTCGATTCACGACGCCAATGACGAGGCGCAGTTCGCCGAGCTCAAGACGCTGGGCGAGCTCACGCAGGTCGCTTGGAAGCACGAGGTACAGACGATGATCGAAGGTCCGGGCCACGTGCCGATGCACATGATCAAGGAGAACATGGTCAAGCAGCTGGCCGACTGCGACGAGGCGCCCTTCTACACACTGGGGCCGCTGACGACGGACATCGCTCCGGGCTACGACCACTTCACCAGCGGCATCGGGGCCGCGATGATCGGTTGGTTCGGCACCGCGATGCTCTGCTACGTGACGCCGAAAGAGCACCTCGGCCTGCCCAACCGCGACGACGTGAAGGAAGGGGTGATCACCTACAAGATCGCCGCCCATGCCGCGGATCTGGCGAAGGGCCACCCGGGGGCGCAGCAGCGCGACAACGCGATGAGCAAGGCGCGCTTCGAGTTCCGCTGGGAAGATCAGTTCAACCTCGCGCTGGACCCTGAACGCGCGCGCGCCTTCCACGACGAGACGCTGCCGGCCGAGGGCGCGAAGACGGCGCACTTCTGCTCGATGTGCGGCCCACACTTCTGCTCGATGAAGATCACCGAAGAGATTCGCGCTGCCGCGGCCGAAGGCATGGCCGAGAAGTCGAAGGAATTCCTTCAGGCAGGCGCCGAGCTCTACCACCCGGAGAAAGCAGGCTGAGCCCCGCCGAGTTCGAGATCGTCGCCCATCGGGCCGAACGGATCCTCGAGGTCCGTTACCCGGCGAAGCCGACGGCTGAAAGCTACGCCCGGTACGAGGCGGCGGTGCGCGTGGCGATCGGGGCGTGGGCCGGCGAGTGGGACTGCCTGGTCGACCAACGGGCCTTGACGCTGATGCCCCCTGAGCTGCCTCCGAAGATCGCCGTGTTGAACGTCTGGGCCCGCGGCAAGGGGATGCGCCGCACCGCGCGGGTGGTGAAAGACAGCGCGGTCGCCGAGCTGCAGGTGAACCGGATCCTTCGCGACAGCGGCACCGCGCAGGTCGGCTCGATCTACAAGACGCGCGAAGAAGCCTGGGCCACGCTCAGAGCACCTTCGTGACGACCTGAAAGCGTTCGGGGTCGGTGGTGAAGCCGTGGTTCAGCGCCCGATCGATCACCGCCTGCACGTTGGTGTAGCCGATCAGCACCTCGAAGCCCTGGGCCCGGCTCTCTTCGATGATCGCCGCCACGACCAGGTCGAGCCCGCAGGTTCGCTGCTCGCGCGGCAGCACCGGGTTGGCCGAGAGGTTCTCGATCCACGCCATCTTCGAGTCGGTCTTGTACAAAAAGCCCATCGCCACGCCGTCGACCACGAAGCCGGTGGGCGGCAGGAAGGGCAGCGCCAGCGGCGTCATCTGGTACCAGCGCGTCCACGCACAGAACGCGTCGTAGTGCAGCGTGGGGTCGAAGCGCTGAACCTGCATGGACTCGCCTCCTGGTGCGAAGTACCTTCGTTCGAATGACCGACGATAAGGGCACCAAGGACCCGCTCGAGATCAAGAAGAAGATCCTCGCCGACCCCAACACCGCCAAGATCGCCGCCACTCTGGGGCAGGACCTTCAGGAGTACGTCGAGGGTGTCCTGCACTTCGTGATGAACCCCGACGAGAAGCCCGAGCTGGTGGTCGTCACCGACGAAGTCGCGAAGGAACGCTTCGGGCTGACCCTGCCCAAAGAGGCCGAGATCCTGGCCAAGTTCAACGCCGAGTACGAGATGGCGACCATCGCCGACAAGACAGATTTTACGGACCCCAAGGCGAAGCCGCTGGCCATCTCGACCCCCGAAAAGCCGTCGACCGAACAGAAGGTCGACTCCAAACTGCAGGAAGAACTGAAGAAAAGCATGCGCGGCAAGGGCGGCGGGGTGTGAACTGGCAGGCAACTTTCGCGGCTGTGAGCCCGACAATCTATTTACGTTTCACCCTGATTAAATCCTCATTTCGCGGTCCGGAGCTTCCATGGGCGGAGTACTGAAGAAGATTGGTGGTGCAGTTCTCAACATTGCCAAGACGGTGCTCAAGAGCCCGGTTCTCAGCTTCGCCGCCTCGTTCATTCCGGTCGTCGGCCCCTTCATCGGCATGGCCGCCAAGGTCTACCAGGGCTACGAGGCGCTCAAGAAGGGCGACCTCCTCGGCGCCGCGACGGGCATGCTGGGCGGCACGGGCCTCGGTGGCGCGCTGAACAAGACGCTCTCGGGCGTGATGGGCAAAGTCTCCGGTTGGATTGGGCCCGCGGGCATGAACTTCGCCAGCAGCATCATGAAGAACATGGGCGGCAACTCGAACGACATCCTCAAGATCGCAGGCATGGCGGCAGACGCGCTGAAGTCGAACCAGCAGGCCGATACTCAGAAGCAGGCCGACATCCAGACGATGGTTCAGCACAACGCGACCCGCCTTTCGCAGTACGCCCAGGCGCAGGCCTACCTCGGCTAACCCAGCTTTCCCCTCGGTGTTCGTCGTTCCGCGAACAAGCAGGCCTGGTCTTCGGACCGGGCCTGTTTCATTTGAAGTCGTCGATCGGCACCTCGGGCCGGGGCTTCGGTGGGGTGGGCTTCTCACCCAGCCCGAAGGCGCCCTTCAGCACCCGGTGCAGCCGCACCGCCGTCTCTTCTTCGGCCAACGGGATGTTGGCGACCATCACCTCGCGCAGCACCTCGACGCTGACCGCCGACATCACGAAGTCCACCGTCACCGCGAGCTGGCCATTTCCCTGCGTCACCAGCGCGCAGTCGCGCACGCCGTCGAAGTGAACCACCAACGTGCGGGGCTGGCTTCTGATCGGCGTCGAGAAGTCGAGCCGCAGGCTGGTGGTGCCGAAGTTCAAGATGAAGCGCCGCTGCCTTCGCGCCCGCTGATCGAGCTGGGCGGCCGTGAAGAAGGCGGCGGCGGTCAGCAGCGACAAGCCCGCCAGCGTCTCAGTGGAGGTACGGGTGAACAGGGCTCCCAGGGCGCCGAGGCCAAACGCGATGCCCGAGACCAGCACGGCCATGAACGTCAGCCCGCGGGGCGTCCGGTCGGCCTCGCCGATCAACATCGACGGCTCATAGCGCAGGGCCACGTCGCCCACCCGCGACGGCGCGGGGTTCTGCGCCAGCGCCTCTTCGAACCGCCCCGGCATGGGGCCCCTTACACCACGAAGCCCTGTGGTAGACCCGCCCGCCGAAACGCCCCCTTTGAAGGAGCAGCCGTGGCGGAATATTCGTCTGATTTTGATTTCGTCGAAGATGCGTCGGGGGGGAAGTTCGTCCCGGTGGGCGGGCCGCTGCAGCAGCTGCGCCGTTTGCTCGCCCGGGCCGACATCACTGGAGCCGTGAGCGTCTACGAAGAGTCGGGCGGCGCGGCGCGGCAGGGGCTGCTGGACGAGGCGGCGATCGCGTCTTTCGAGACGAAGAAGTCGATCGCGTTGATGTTCCGGCGGGCGCGCGACTTCGCGGCGGCCGGCAAGGTCTACGAGCACGCAAAGCTCGAGCACGACGCGGCCGGCAACTACGAGCAGGCGGGTGACTTCCTCGCGGCGGGTAATGCGTTTCGCCGCGGCGGCGAGCTGCTGAAGGCGGCCGCCTGTCTCGAGCGCGGCGGCAAGGCGACCGAGGCGATCGCGCTCTACCGCAGCGCCCAAGCGAACGAGGCACTGGCCGAGTGCCTGGCGCGGCAGAAGCGGTTCGACGAGGCGGCGGCGATCTTCCGCACGGTGGGCAACGCGCACGCCGAGGTCGAGGTGCTTCGCGCGGCGATCGAGAGCAAGCAGGGCGGCAGCACCGCGGCGCGCCGGCTCGCCGAGCTGATGGTGCAGTACGGCCACCCGCAGCGGGCGGCCCAGCTGTTGTTGGACACCGCGCGCAGCGTGCCCGAGGGCAAGCAGGATCCCGGGCTGCTGATCGAGCTGGCGCAGATGCTCGACCTCTGCGGCAACGGCACGGCGGCCGAGAAGGTGCGGCAGAAGATTGTGGGGCTGGTCGCCAAGCCTGTCTTGCGGCCGCAGCAGACGGTGGGGCCAGCGAAGAACGCGGGCCCCGACGGCTACGGCTTCTTGAAGGCGCTGCCGATGTTCGCCGAGCTGACGATGGGCGACATGAAGGCCCTGTACCGCAGCTGCACGGAAGCGACCTTCAAGCCGGGCGATGACTTGATTCAAATCGGCCTGCCGGGCGCGGGGCTGTTCGTGATCGTCGACGGCCTGGTCGAGGTGTACGGCGGCCCCGACGCGAGCTCGCGGCTGCTGAACACGATGGGCGCCGGCGCATACGTCGGGGAAATTTCGCTGGTGCGCGACGAGCCGACATCGGCGCGGGTGACCGCGCGCACGGGGGTGAAGGCGCTGTTCGTCTCGCGCAACTCCTTCGCCGAGTACGTCTACAACAACACTGCGGCCGCGCTCTGTATCTACCGCCTCTTCACCTTAAACCTGGCCGAACGGGTTCGGGCGCTCAGCGCCGCGAGGTAAATCGACATGTCCGACGCAGCCCGGCTTCACAAAGACAAAGGCACCCAGTTGCTGGCGCGCGGAAAGCTGCCGGCCGCGCTGGAAGAGTTCAAGAAGGTCGTCAGCTCGGTTCCCGGCGATCTCGTCGCGCGGCAGAAGGTGGCCGAAATTCTGGCGCGGCTCGGCAAGAAGCAGGAAGCGGTCGCCCAATACGCGCAGGTCGTCACCCGCTATGCCGACCAGGGCCAGTTCTTCAAGGCGACGGCGCTGTGCAAGGTGATCCTCTCGCTGGATCCGGCGCACGTGGCGACGCAGCAGTCGCTGGCGAAGCTCTACGCGGGGCGCCGGCCGGCCGAGACGCCGCAGGTCGCAGACATTCCTCCGCCGCCGCCCAGCGCGCCGTTGGTGCGGGGTTCGTTGCTGGAAGAAGCGGGGCCGCCTCCGCCGCCCGAGAGGTCTGAGTTCGAGCTCGAGATCGACATCCCCATCGAGCTCGAGCAGATCCCCGTCGAGGCCGAGCCGCCGAAGCCGAGCGTCACCCTTCCCGTCATCCCCCTGTTCTCTGACCTGAGCCGCGACGAGTTCGTGCACGTGCTGAACGTGGTCGAGCCGCGCGCCTACTACGACGGCGAAGCGATCGTGGTCGAGGGCGAGTCGGGTCAAGCGATGTACGCGATCGCCGAAGGCAACGTCGACGTGGTGCGCACGGTCGATGGGCAGCCCGCGAAGAAGGTGGCGCAGCTGCACGAAGGCGACTTCTTCGGCGAGATGGCGCTGCTGTCGGACTCCCCGCGGCTGGCGACCGTGATCGCGAACGGGCAGGTGATCGTGCTCGAGTTCGCGCGCGCCAACCTCGAGGCGCTGACCACCCTGCACCCGAAGGTCGGTGAGGCGATCGATCGCTTCTACCGCGACCGCCTGCTGGCGAACCTGCTGCGGTCGAGCCCGCTGCTGCACCCGCTGGACGATGCCCAGAAGCAGAAGCTGGCGACGAGTTTCCGCACCCGCCTGTATTCCAGCGGCGACACGATCATCGAAGAGGGCCAGCCGGGCGAGTCGGTGTTCCTGCTGCTGCGCGGGTCCTGCCAGGTGATGCACCGCGACATCGCGCGGGCGATGGTGCGCTACCCGAACCTTCGCGAGGGCGATTCCTTCGGGGAAATCTCGGTGGTGCTGAACCAGCCAGCGACGGCGACGGTCGAGGCCGCGGGGCCAGTGGTCGTACTGTGGCTACCCGCCGACGTCTTCCGTTCTCAGGTGGTGAGCCACCCCGCGGTGAAGCCGATGGTGATGGGCCTCATCCAGGAGCGTCTGCAGCGAACCCACGATCTCGTCTCTCGACAGCAGACCGCTGCCACCGACCTTCGGGTATAACTTGTCGCCACCGATGTCGATGGCCACCGACGATCTTCCCGAGCAGCTGTCGATGACCGAGATCATCCGGCTGCAGGACAAGCTATCGAAGGCGCTGATTCGGCGCTTCGAGAAGCGCATCGCGCTCGTGTTCACCGACGTCGTCGGCTCGACGCCCTACTTCGCCCGGTTCGGCGACGAAGCGGGCCGGAAGCTGCAGCAGCGCCACGTCGACCTGGTACAGCGCGCGATCGGCCCCCTGCACGGCCGCATCGTCGACACCGCCGGCGACGGCGCCTTTCTGGTCTTCCCCAGCGTCGATGTCGCCCTGACGGCGATGGTCGAGCTGCAGGCGCAGATCGCTTTTGACAACGACAGCCGGTCGAACGACGAACGGCTGGTGGTCCGCGTGGGCTGCCACTTCGGGCCGGTGCTCACCGACGGCGCGCAGGTGTCGGGCGACGCGGTGAACTTCTGTTCGCGGGTGACGGGGTCGGCCAGCGCGGGCGAGATTCGGCTGACGCGCGAGGCGTTTTCGGCGCTCACCGACGTGCGGCTGCGACTCAAGTGCCGGCGCCTGAAGCCGTCGATGCTCAAAGGCATCGAAAGACCCATCGAGCTGCTCTCACTCGACTGGCACGACCCGCAGCTCTTCCCGGCAAACATCCGCTTCGTCGACGGGATTGAGTTACCCCTGCCTTCGCACGACGTGATCCGCTTCGGCCGGCTCAAGGAACAAGACGGCCTGCCCGCGAACGACGTGCTGCTGGTGGTGGCAGACCCGAGCGACGCAAACCGCATCAGCCGCTGGCACTTCGAGCTGCATCGGCGCGCGGGTGGGTTCGTGCTGCGCTCGGTGTCGGAGGCGCTGACCGAGGTCGACGGCAAGATGATGGCAAAAGGCGAGGAAGCGGCAGTGCGGCCCGGCACGATGGTGCGGGTTGGCGGCGTGCTGACGATCGAGTTCCTCGGTGACCCGATGTTGCGAATGAGCGAAGCCACGATTCTGCCCCGATGATTCAGATCCGCCCCTGCACCCCTGATGATCTGACCCAGGTTTCGAAGCTGGCCGCGGCGCTGGTGCGCCTGCACCACCACTGGGATCCGAAGCGCTTCATGCTCATCGAGCCGCTGGAACAGGGGTACCACCGCTTCTTCTCGAGCCAGCTGCAGGACGGCGAGGTGGTGCTCTTGGTGGCGACGCGCGAGCAGGTGATCGTCGGCTACGTCTACGGCGGCACCGAGCCCCGCAACTGGAATGCGCTGCTCGATCGCTGCGGCGCCATTCACGACATTCACGTCGACGAGTCGCTGCGCAAGCAGGGCGTCGCCTCGAAGCTGCTGGAAGCGGCTTGCGCGCGGCTCAAAGCGCTGGGGGCCGAACGCGTCGTCTTGATGAGCGCGCAAGCCAACGCCGAAGGGCAGCGGCTCTTCGAGAAGCTCGGGTTTCGCAGGACGATGGTCGAAATGACCCGCGAGCTGTGATTTAGGCCACCCATGGGGTTCTTCACCAAGGCAGACCCGATCGCGGCCCTGAAGGCGCAGGTCGAATCGAAGCCAAAAGACTCGAAGCTGTTGCTCGACCTCGCCAACCTGCTGAAGGCGAAGAACGCGATCTCGGAAGCGGCCGAGTACTACCTGCGGGCCGCCCAGGCGCTGACGGATCTCGGGTTCGCGACGAAGGCGGTAGCGATCATCAAGCAGGTGACGCAGCTGCAGCCGAAGTCGATTCCCGCCCACGAGGCGCTGCTGGCCTGCCTGGAAGAGATGAAGGTGAAGGAAGAGCAGCGCATGGTGCTGAAGACGCTGATGACGCTCTACCGCGGTGAAGGCCGGCAGCAAGACGCGCAGACGGCGCAGCTGAAGATCGACGCGCTCGGCCCCGGCCGGTGAGCGGACCCGCAGGCGAAAGGCCGCCCACCCAAAGCCGAAGGGCGAGCCTCGGCGTCATCTTCGGGGTGGTGTTTCTCGATCTGCTCGGCTTCGGAATTCTGATTCCGCAGCTGGGCGTCTACGCGGTGCAGTTCAAGGCGTCGGCGATCGAGGTCGGCACGCTGGGCTCGGTGTATTCGCTGATGCAGTTTGCAGGCGCTCCGTTCTTCGGGCGGCTGTCGGATCGCGTGGGGCGTCGGCCGGTGCTGCTGATCACGATGGTCTTCTCTTTCTTCAGCTACGTGCTGTTCGGCTTCGCGGGCTCGATGCTCGCGCTGTGGGTGTCGCGCATCATGGCGGGCCTCGCCGGAGCGAACATCTCGACCGCGCAGGCGTACATCTCGGACATCACGACCCCTGAGAATCGCGGCAGGGGCATGGCGATGATCGGCATCGCCTTCGGCCTCGGCTTCGTGCTCGGCCCGGCGCTGGGCGGCATTCTCGGCAGCTGGCACGGCAACGCCGCGATCGGAGCCGTCTGCGCGGGGCTGACGCTGCTGAACCTGGTGTTCGCGATCTTCTTTCTTCCCGAGTCGCTGACCGAAAGCGCGCGCGCGGCGGGCAAGACGAACAAGGGCACCTGGCTGCAGCGGGTGCGGACCCCGGGCATCGGGGTGGCGCTGACGCTGGGCTTCCTGGTGACGGCGGCGTTCGCGCAGGTCGAAGGCACCTTCTCGATCTTCCTGCTCAGCCGGTTCCTGTCGCCGGATGCGCAGGTGACGGCCTCGTTGTTCGAGCTGTCGGCGCACGTGGACGAGGCAGTGTTGAAGCAGGCGTCCTTCCGAGCGGGCATGTTGTTCACGGTGATTGGGGTCGTCAGCATCGTGATCCAGGGCGGCTTACTGAACCGGCTGCGGCCGATGTTCGGCGAGGTGCGGCTGGTGCGCGGAGGCCTGATGATCTTCGGCCTGGGCGTGATCCTCACCCCGCTGGCGCCGTCGTACGCGTGGATGTTCCCCGCGGTGGCGGTGATGGCGCTGGGCAGTTCGCTGGTGAACCCGTCGATGGCGTCGCTGATGTCGCAGCTGTCTCCGCCGGATCGCCAGGGCGAGTTGCTGGGCACGTACCAGTCGATGGGGGCCCTGGGCCGCATCGTGGGGCCGTCGCTGGGCGGCATCTGGTTCACGATCTTCTCGCCGCGAATGCCCTTCTTCGTCGCGGGCGGGATTCTGTGGCTGGCCGCGTTGCTCGCGCTGCGCTTGAACGTGCCGTCGCCGAAGAAGTAAGGCTCACGGGTCATGCACGACGCCGACCTCGCGAAGGAAGCACTGGCCGAATTGCCCGCAGACATCGCGACGAGCCCGCTGTTCAACGGGGATCTCGCTCCGGTGCCGAAGGCGCGGCGGACATGGACGACCTACAACTTCGCGGCGCTCTGGGTTTCGATGGCCCACTGCATTCCGACCTACATGCTCGCGGGTGGCCTGGTCGCGGTGGGGATGAACTGGTGGCAGGCGCTGCTGACGATCGGCCTCGGCAACGTGATCGTGCTGGTGCCGATTCTCTTGAACGCACACCCGGGCACGAAATACGGCGTCCCCTTTCCCGTTCTCGCGCGCAGCTCTTTCGGCACCGTCGGAGCGAACGTGCCCGCGGTGCTCCGCGCCATCGTCGCGTGCGGCTGGTTCGGAATTCAGACGTTCATCGGCGGCGAGGCGCTGAAGACCTTCATTGAGGCGATCTGGCCGGGGTTCGCGGGCGTCGGTGCGGGCGTCTCGCTGTTGGGCTTGTCGGTGCCGAGCGCGATCACCTTCTTGTTCTTCTGGGCGCTGAACATCTTCATCATCTACCGCGGGATGAACGCGGTGCGCGTGTTCGAGAACTGGGCGGCGCCGCTGGTGATGGTGATGGCGGCGATCCTGATGGCGTGGGCGGTGAATCGCGCGGGCGGCATCGGGCCGATGCTGTCGCAGCCGTCGAAGTTCCAGACCGTGGGCGAGTTCTGGAAGGTGTTCGTGCCGTCGCTGACGGGGATGATCGGGTTCTGGGCGACGCTGTCGCTGAACATCCCCGACTTCACGCGGTTCGGCAAAGGCCAGCGCGAGCAGATGATCGGCCAGACGCTGGGGCTGCCGACGACGATGATCGCCTTCTCGGCGATGGGCGTGGTGATCACGAGCGCGACGCAGGCGATCTTGAAGGACGTCGAGGTGTCGAAGCTGTGGGACCCGGTGTTCCTGCTGTCGCAGCTGACGTCGAGCAGCGCGCCGGCGGGGCTGGACGCGCCGTTGATCGCGTCGGATGGCACGCGGCTGGTGGTGGCGATCGTGTCGTTGCTGGGCGTGGGCATCGCGACGGTGTCGGTGAACATCGCGGCGAACGTGGTGAGCCCGGCCAACGACTTCGCGAACCTGGCGCCGCGGTTGATCTCGTTCAAGACGGGCGGGTTGATCACCGGCCTTCTGGGCATCGCGATCATGCCGTGGAAGCTGCTGGCGAGTGCGGACACGTACATCTTCAGCTGGCTGGTGGGCTACTCGGCGCTGCTGGGCCCGATCGCCGGGATCATGATCGCGGACTACTGGATCCTGCGGAAGAAGGAGCTCGACGTCGCCGAGCTGTACCGCGAGCAAGGCATCTACCGCGGGGTAAACTTTGTCGCCGTCGGCGCGCTGGCGATCGGGATTCTGCCGAACGTGCCGGGCTTCCTGAAGGCGGCCCATGTGATCGAAGGGCCCGAGAACGTCTTCGATCACATCTACGTCTATGCGTGGTTCGTCGGCTTCTTCATCTCGATGGGGCTGTACCTGGCGGGGATGAGGACGTTGCCGAAGTCGCTGGTGCACTCAGCCGTGCGCGGGCTGGTGCTCGCGGGGGCAAGCGTGGTGCTGTTGGGCATCGTGCTGAGCATCGCGCTGTCGGGCGAAAGCCGGACCTTCGTCGCCACTGGCCTGATGGCGTCGGGGGTGGTGATGATCTTCCGCGGGCTGAGAAGAACGGCGCGTTGACCAGGAAGACCAGACTCACGACCGCGAAGTACCCGACCGTCTGCGTGAAGAACGCCTGGAGGAACATCATGATCGGATTCCCGGGCTCGATCACGGCTTGTCTGTTTCCGCTGGGCCTGGTGGGCGCGCGAGCGACAGCCGCTTGGTGAAGAACAGCTTCCTCACCACCGCTTCGGCGGTCGTGGGCGTGAGCAGGGTCAGGGTCACTTCGTGCCGCGACCCGTCTTCCGGCTGGATCAAGGTCCCCCGGAAGAGCTTCGCGCGCGCGTCATAGACGAGGTTTTCGAAGATCACCGTTCTCGACGACGGCGGTGCGGCGGCGACGCGGGCTCCCGTCCAGGCGCCGTCAGAGCCCCTCGCAAACTCGAGGATCCACGAACGGTCAGCGTCCTTCCATCGCCCTGCCAGTTGCGGCTCCTCCGGTGCTGCCGCGCTCGCGATCGCCGAAGCAAGGAGGACCACCAATCGATTGCAACCCATAGTTGCTTTACCCCAGGCGGGCGGCACTGCCCATTGCAACTGTCAGCTGCAGAACGCCTCTGCCGGCGCGACACTCGGCCCATGCCGACCCTGAAGAAGAGCCGTCAAGACCGGGGCGAGGTCTTCGTCCGGCGCGTTCTCGACGTGACCCTGCGCGAGTTGGCGAGGGTCGGTCTCGAGGGGCTGACGGTTCCTGACGTGGCCAGCAAGGCGCGCGTCAACAAGACGAGCGTCTACCGGCGTTGGCCAACCAAGCAGGCGCTGGTCGCAGCGGCGCTCGAACACTCGATGGGCCACCTCGACGACGTCATCGACACGGGAGCCCTCGAGAGTGACCTGATTGCGCTCACCCAATCGGTCGGCGCCTTCCTCAAGTCACGCCAGGGAATGGGGACGATCAGAACCATCTTCGTTGATGGCCACAGCCCGACGTTGCGCGCGATCGCCCAGCGCGGTTGGCAGAAAGCGCAGGGCGACCTGCCCCACAAAATCGTCCAGCGTGCGATCGACCGCGGGGAACTCTCGGCGCAGGCCGACGTCGAGCTGATGCTGTTCACCCTGGCTGGGGCCCTTCTGCACCGGGTGTTCGTCGAGCGTGCGCCGGTCGATGGCCCCTATGTGAGCCGTTTGGTTCGGCTGGTGACCCACGGTGTCCTAGGCCCGGGCTTGACCCTGACCCCGCAAAAGAAAAAGGCTCCCAGGTTTCCCTGAGAGCCCTTCTCTGCCTTGGACGTAGGTGATGACCCCGCCGGGATTCGAACCCGGGTTTAAGCCGTGAGAGGGCTCCGTCCTAGGCCACTAGACGACGGGGCCTTCCTGCAAAAGCGCGTGCCTCATAAATCGCGCCCGCGTTCGCGTCAACACTCAACGGAGGACGACGGGATCTTGCAGCTGAATTCGGGCGAAGAAGGCGTCGATGTCTTCCGGGTGCAGCACCACGCAGCCGAACGACATCAGGGTGCCCGCGTCGGCCGACCACTTCGACGCCCACGCGTGGAAGCCGATGCCGCCTCCGAGCTTCGTCTTCTGGGGCGTGAGCGCCTTCGCGCGCCAGCGCTGGTCGATGTCGGACGCCTGGCTTGCGGTGAGGATGCCAGCGTCGAGCCCGCGCGCCGCGTCGTACGGGTTCGGGTAGCTGAGCTTGACCCAGTAGCCGCCGTAGAAGTCTGCCCAGTCGCCGCCGAACTTGCCGTGGTAGCGCTCGGTGACGAAGTACAGACCGCGCGGCGTCTTCAGGTCGCCCCGCACTTCCTTCATCCCTTCTGCCTGGCCGATGCCCACGTCCCACGATGCGACCGGCACGCCCTTCTCGAGCGCCACCACCCTTCGCGCGTCGACCTCGACGATGAACGCCCGCGGCGCCGTCAGCGGGTTGAACACCGGCACCTTCAGCAGCTCGGCTTCCATCGGCGCCTTCGCTTTCCGGCCGGCGCCCAGCAGCGTTCCACGATCGACCCCCTGACCCGCGGTCACCGCGATCGTCTCGAGGTTCGTCACCACGAAGCGCGCCGTCCGGCGATCCGCGTTCTCGAAGAACGTGTGCGCGATGATGACGGTGCCCGCGTCCACCGACTCCACCCTGCCCTTCGCCATCGCGCGCCAGGTGGAGCCCTGCTGCGCAGCCGACCACGCATCGGCGATCGGCACGGATGGGTCGAGGTACGCCGTCAGGCTCGGCGGGACGTCGACCGTCAGGACTCCGGCGAGCACCAGCGCGAGCATCGGGCTCTCAACGCCCCCTGACCGTGCGCAGTTCCCAGGGCCGCGCTTAGGGGACGATCAGGGTTCCACCGTTGGGCGTGAAGGTGCACCCGCCCGGCCCGGGGAAGGAAACGGCCCCCACGATCCACATCGTCCGGTTGGTGGTGAACGCCCTGGTCAGCTGCTGCTTGAGCGCGCCAGCGCAGTAGATCTTCAGCGTCGCGGTGACGGTCGCCGGCGAGGCGGAGTACGAGAACATGTGCACGCCGATCGTGTACGGGTGCAACGTCGACGGCTGGTTGATGCGCGTGTTCTCGGGCCCCTTGCCCGAAATGTCATCGCGGTCGAGCGAAGGATCATCGAGCGTGCCCGGCACGTCCCAGCTCGGGGTGCGGTTGTTCCAGTCGCAGTCGTACGCCGTGTGCCACGAGCTTGCCGACGTCGCCACGCCTGCGAGCGGGTGCAGCAGGTGAAGATCCATGTCGTTGTTGTGGCTCCACGTGAGCTCGACCCAGAGGTCGCCCAGCGGGTTCACGGTGATCGTGACGTTGCACGTCGACGTCAGCCCCAGCGAATCCGTCACCGTCATCCGCAGAGTGTGCGTGCCCACCACGTCGGCGAAGTACGTCGAGCTCGTGCAGCTGGTCGGAGCGCTGAAAGTCCCATTGCTGGTCGCCGGCCGGTTCACCACCGACCACGCACACGAGAAGGGCCGCCCCGCAGGCGAGGTCGCGTTCGTGTTCAGCGTCACCGTCGAGTTCGGGTTCACCGTCTGGTTCGCGGGACACGTCGTCACCGGGCCACACGTGCCATTGTCGATCACGCCGTTGCAGTCGTCGTCGAGGCCATTGCAGAGCTCTGCGGTCGACGGACCCGGCGTGCAGGTCTGGTTCGCTCCGCCCACGCACTTCGCTACCGTGCGGGCGCAGACGCCCACGCCGCAGGCCGCGCTGCCCAGGCCTTCGTCTGTCGTGCCGTTGCAGTTGTTGTCGAGGCCGTCGCACACCTCGGCCACCGGGCCTCCCGGCACGCAGGTCTGCGACATGCCGCCCAGGCAGGCCGACACGGTTCGCGCGCAGGCTCCGATGCCGCACGACTGCGCGCCGAGGCCGTTGTCTGCGACGCCGTCACAGTCGTTGTCTGATCCGTCGCAGACCTCCACGCTCGACGGGCCGGGCACGCACACTTGAGCAACGCCGCCGACGCACGCCGGCACCGACCGCGCGCAGAGCCCGACGCCGCAGCTCACCGCGCCGAGGCCTTCGTCCGTCGAGCCGTCGCAGTCATCGTCCACGCCGTTGCAGACTTCGATCGCCGCCACTCCAGGCACGCACGATTGCGACACGCCACCCGCGCAGGACGCCACGGTGCGCGCGCAAAACCCGACGCCACACGACAGCGGCCCGAAGCCTTCGTCGGTGGCCGAGTTGCAATCATCGTCGGCGCCGTTGCACGTCTCGGTCGACGGCAGCACCTGGCCGTTGCACACGCCCCAGTTTCCGGTGACGCACGTCTGCGTGCCGCCGTGGCAGGCGCCGATTCCGTTCGTCGACGAAGGCCCGCCGTAGCAGGTGCGCGTCTGGCCGTTGACGCAGTTGCAGCCCTCGTCGATCACGCCGTTGCAGTTGTTGTCGACGCCGTCACACACTTCCGTGCTGCCCGCGCCCGGCACGCAGCTCTGCGGCACGCCGGTGAGGCACGCGGCCACGGTGCGCTGGCAGATGCCCTGCCCGCAGGTAATCGCCGCCAGGCCTTCGTCCGTCTGGCCGTTGCAGTCGTTGTCGATTCCGTCGCAGAGCTCGGCCGTCGGCATTCCCGGCGAGCACGTCTGCACCACGCCACCGGCGCAGCTCGGCACCGTGCGCGCGCAGGCGCCGACGCCGCAGCTCAAGCCGGGCAGGCCGTTGTCGATCAGCGAGTCGCAGTTGTCGTCGAGCCCGTTGCAGGTCTCCACCGACGCAGCGCCCGGCGTACACACCTGCAGCGTCCCTGCTACGCACCGCGCCGACGTGCGCGCGCAGACGCCCACCCCACACGCGATCGTCCCCAGGCCGTCGTCGACCAGGCCATTGCAGTCGTCGTCGAGGCCATTGCACGACTCGATCACCGCGATGCCCGGGTTGCAGACCTGCCCCACGCCGCCCACGCACGAAGGAACCGTGACCGCGCACCTGCCGACGCCGCAGCTCAACACCGGCATTCCATCGTCGACGAGCCCGTTGCAGTCGTCGTCGATGCTGTTGCAGATCTCGGCCGACGACGCGCCCGGGTTACACGTGCGCGGCATGCCCATCATGCAGGCGGGAATCGAGCGCGCGCACTGGCCGGCGCCACACGACAGCGGGTTGAGCCCTTCGTCGATGTTGCCGTTGCAGTCGTTGTCGAGGCCGTCGCACGTCTCGGGCTTCGGGCTGCCGGCGACGCAGGTCTGCTCGACGCCGTTCTCGCACAACGGAAGCACGCGCTCGCAGGCGCCGACGCCGCACTTGAGGTCGCCCATGCCGTCGTCGGCGATGCCGTTGCAATCGTTATCGAGGCCGTCGCACTTCTCGGGCACCGGGTTGATCGCGCCGATGCACGGGCCGAACGCCCAGCCGCCGGCGCCCTCGACGCACTTCGTGACGCCCAGCCGGCACTCGCCGAGCTTCGCGACGCCGCAGGAGACCTCGAGGTCGGGGGTACAGGCGGGGGGCGCGCCAGCGTCGGGAATGCCGCCGTCGACGGGCTTCACCTGAATGCAGACGCCGGTGCTCTTCACGCACTGCTGGCCGTTGCCGCAGTCTTCGTCCTTGAAGCAGAGCGCCGGCCCCGAGTCGGGAATCGCAGCGGCGAGGCAGACGCCGTCACTGCACTGCTTGCCCAGCGGGCAGTCGAGATCCGAGAAGCACTCGCCGTGGCCAGCGTCGCCACCGTCTCCGCTCCCTGACACCCGCGGATGCCCGCAACCGACACTGAATGCACAGAGGACGAGCAGCGCGCGGCGAAAGATCATGTGGGGGATTGGGTGAAGCGGGACGACGGGGGCGGCGCAAGCTACCTCGATCGGCGCCTCGAGCGCATCATCACCAGCCCCAGCGCCATCAGGGCAAATCCGCTGCTGCTGGAAGCGTCGCAGCCGCAGCCCGAGGTGGGCTTGAGAGGCGGCGCGGCAGTGACGTCCGTCCCGGCCAGGAACACCTGCGCCGAGGGCCGGGCCTTCGACAGCAGCGGCACCTTCGCGAGGTAGGAGATCCGGATGCGCCCGAGCGCGGGAAGTGCCAAATCGGGCACCTCGATCGTGCCGTTCACCTCGTCCGCGCGCTGTACCCGGCGACCGCCGACGCGCACGCTGCCAGCCAGGAAGTCGAGGCCACCCAGGCTCTCGCGCAGCACCAGCCCGCTGACGGCGCAGGCGGTGGGGTTGGTGAGCACGACCTCGACGCCGACCACTTCCTCTTCCTGCGCCACCGGAAGATCCGTGTGGTGCACGACCTCGACGAAGGGCGCCGGCACCAGCGTCACCTGCCGCGACGCGACCGCGGTGTTGCCCGGGCCGATGGTCGCGGTGATCGAGAAGCCCAGGGTCTGGCCCGCCTGGTTCTGAAGATCCTGCGTGGCGGTCGCGAAAGAAACGACGGCGCCCGCATCGGGGGCGAGCAACAGCTTAGGCCCCTGATCCTGCGTCCACCGGAAGTCCTGCGCGGCGCAGTCGGTGGGCAGCAGATTCAACCCGAGCGATCCCCGCGCGCCTTCGCCGCAGGTGACGGGCACGGTGGTGGCGGTCAGCGCCGGCACGCGCGCGGCAATGCGGTTGGCCTCGAAGATGAGAGTGCTCGCCGGCCCGTACGCAGTGCCCGCGTCGTTCACCAGCGACGCTGTCGCCACGAAGCCGCCACCGCTGCAGCCTCCTGGCACCGTCACCGACCAGGGCCCCGGCACCGCGAGACCCGACGCCGCGTTGATGGCTCCACCGTCCGACGCGGTGATGGTGACGCGCGCCCGAAGATCGCGCTCGGCCTCGCAGTTCGCGTTCGAGCTGAAGTTGCCGGTGAGTGCGCTCAGCGCCTCGTCGTAGGCGAAGCCGGCGTCGAAGGCGGTGACAGGCTGCCAGTCGGGCGCGAGGTCCACGCGCAGCTGCCCCGACCCAGACGAGAGCTGCAGCGGGAAGCCGTTCACCCGGCGCTTCGAGGTCGCGAACACCGAGCCGCCGACGCACGCGTCGGACGAGGCGACGGTGAGGCCAGTGCCCGAGGCAGTGACGGTGACGCCCGGCGATCCGGCGTCGAGGATCCACACCAGGTCCGCACCCGGGAAGCCCGCCGTCGCGGCGCAGGCGTGAACGGCTGCCGCGGTGGGAGGGTAGGTGGCGGTGGTGCCCGCGGGCTGCGACACCACGCTCGGGTTGAACACCGGTGCATTCGGAGCGCCCCACGGCGCCAGCGTCACCGGCACCGCCACCGACGCGTCGGCAGCGTCGACCGCGGTGAGCGTGAAGACTTGCGCGGCCGGCCGGCAGAACACCGCGGGAGGAGCCACCGACACGCTGTTCTGATTCGGAGTCAGCGTGATGCCGCCGTCGGGAGAAATCGACCACGACAGCGCTGGCGCCGCGCAGCCGCTGTCGGGTGGGTAGTCAGCGGTGACGGCCTGGCTTGAGTCTCCCGCGGTGAAGCTCAGCGCCATGGGCGTGGCGGTGAGTGGGACGGCGGCAGCCGCGCCCGCGGTGACGGTGACCGGAATCGAGATCTGCCGATCGTGCGCGGCGAGCCCGTCGGACAACATCGCCAACAGCGGCGGCGAGGCTGGAACCGCACAGCCCACCTGCGCAGGAGCCGTGACCGTGATCACCTTCGGATTTCCGCCGTCCCAGCTCACGGGTCCGCCAATCCACGTCACCCAGATCGGATCGCCATCGGGGTCGCCGGCGTCGAGCACATAGGTCGCACTGCCCCCCGCGGGAACCGTCGCGGCGCGCAGGTCAGAAGTCGGCGCCGAGTCGTTGAAGTACGCGTACACGTTCGACGTGTTCGGGCTGTTGGTGATCACCGCGCACGATGCCGGGTCGAAGCAGGAGACGCGGAGCACCGTACCGACGAAGCCAGCGTCTTCCGTGCGCGGCACCCACTGTTTCCCCACTGCGGCGGGGTTCGGCACGGCGCCGAACAGCTGGTTGCCGTTGGCGAGCAGGCCGAAGCCCGTGCCGTTGGCGCTGCCTCCCTGCGCGGTGAATGCGACCGCGCTGTAGAGGTGAAGCGGCGCGTCGCTGGCGACGAAGCTCCCTGCGATCAGCTCTTCGTTGAGCAGCACCGCGCCGCCGTCGTTCAGCACCAGCGCGGCCGCACTGCCGTTTCTCTCGAAGAGCGCGACGTCGCGAATCGAGCCCAGGGTCGTGAAGCTGCGCAGCGAGCCGCCGTCGACGTACACATTCAGCACCGGGCTCGCGACCGACGTGATCCCCCACGCCCCGTATTCGATGCCGTTCGACAACCGGATCACCGCGAAGGGGTCGGTGGGCAGGCTCGACTCGCTGAAGCTGGTGGTGAGAATTGCCCAATCGGCCGCCAGCTGCCCCACCGTCGCAGCGGCCCGCTGGATCCGCAGCTGCCCCGCCACCGGCCGGCTCACGTTCGCGTAGATCGACCCATCGGACACCCGCTTGAGCCGGCCCGACACGGTGACACCGCCGTTCAAGGGGTTCGCTCCGTTTCCGCAGCCGCCGCTGAAGAGCACGGTGGCGCCGCTCTGCAGGCCGACGAGGCAGTTGGGAATTCGCCAGGTGGCGCTGGTGAAGCTGCCGATGGCGCTCTGCCCCGCCGAGATGCCGCCCGCGGAGGAGCCCCCAAAGACAGACATAGCGCTGCTCGAGGAAACGACCGCGAGGCCCGCATCCAGCGCCTCGACATCGGTGGGCGTGCCGGCGATCTGCGAGCTGCGCCACGTCGCGTGCGCCGGCAGCGCGAAGATCACCCCACAGAGCACCAGCGCGGCGCGCATCAGTAGGCCGCCTCGGCGCGAAGGTAGGCGCGGTTGCGTGAGTCGGGCGCTCCGTCGTTGAGGCCGATGCCGTTAAAGCCGAGCGCAGTGAAACCGGCGGCGAGCAGGAAGTTCTCGTTGAAGCGGTACCCGACTTCGCCCCGCAGCGCCGTGAGCTGGCCGTCGGCCGCCTGCGATCGCCGCGCGACCTCGGCCGCGACTTCGAGCCCACCGATGACTCGCACCGCCGGCCGCAGCGACGCCGACAACAGCAGCGTGCGCTGGGCCTCGACGCCCGACCACGCCACGTGAAAGCCGGCACCAAGCGTGAAGCGCGAGCCGAGACGAAGGGCCGGCATCAGCGACACCAGGTCGAGGCTCTTCTCGGCAAAGCCTCCCTGTGACGGCGCAGCGAGCTCACGCTGCAAAGTGTACCGCGCCACCACCGCTCCCCAGGAAGGGCGCCACGCCACCGACACCGTCCCCTCGAGCAGCCTCGCGATCATCACGGCGCCCTGCCGGGTGTGGGCAAACTGCCAGCGCGTCGCGCCGCTGACCGTGTCGAGCAGCCGCACCTCACCGCCGCCGGCCGCGACCCACTGCACCTGGGTTCCGTCTGCCCGCACTTCGCCCCGCCCGTAGATCCGCGCTGATTGCCGCACCAACGACGCCGACACGCCTGCCGCATCGCGCGCGACCAGCGGCGCATCGTCGAGCAGCCGCCGAACCCCGCGCTCGTAACGGGCCGACACCGAGAAGCCAGGAGCGACCTCCTGCGTCACTCCGACCGCCCGCGAGAGGCGCAGCGCATCGACGTCGTGGGCCGCCACGTCCTCGACGAACACCGCGGAGGCTGGGCCAACCTGCTGGCGCGCTCCCGTCACGGTTCGCGTCTCACCCAGCGACGGCGCATCGGCATCGAACGCGTGACCGCCGTAGTACGTGACGTCGCCGTTTTCCCAGGCCGCGTTGCCCCAGACCTGCGGGCCGATGACGGGACCCCAGCCACCGCGCACGCCGAGCTCGACCGCCTGGGTCGGCCGCAGCTCGACGCCCAGCGAGCTGAACGAGTCGTCCCACCTTCCCGGGCCCGTGCCGCGCTCGACCACCCGCTGCTTGTGGGCGCCAACAAGGGTGAGCCAATCGGTGGCGCGGAAGCGGCCCGACACGCCGACCGACGTTCGCCCGCCCGTACCTTCGGCAAGCCCGAGCTCCGCGTCCCGCGCTTCGACGCGCACGCCCCACCTTGCGACTTCCCAACCGAGGCCGCCTCCGATCGATCGCGCGTGGGCGCTGATGAAAGAGAAAGGCGTGCGGGGGTCAGCGCCGGTGCGGTCGTCGAAGAGCGCGGTGACAATGATCGAGCCCAGTGGCTGAGAGAGGCGCGCGGAGATCTGCTGGAACACCACCGGGTCGTAGTGCGACGCGTCCGAGTAGCCGTCGCTGCGCCGCCGGTACGCCACGTCGAAGAACCCCCTGCCGAACAGGCCGCTGCCGCGCGCGCGAACCGTCAGCGCCCAGCCGTTCACCGCCGACAGCACCGAAGGGCGCACGAAAGAGAGGCCGCCGTCGTCGCTGAGCGCGAGGCCTTCAGAGGCGCCTTCCGATCGCGCGACCTCGGCGGTCAACGACACGGGCCCGACAGGGACGAAAGCCCGCGCGTGAAGCAGCGAGTAACCGGCGCCGCGCTCGGCGACTCCGCCAGCGGCGAGGGTCACCTTTCCGATCTTTCCCGACAGCTCGCCGCCCAATGACGCGCCCCGAGAGGCCGCGAGCTCGGTGTGCTCGTAGTCGACCAACAGTGCCGAACTCGAGCCCGACGTCGGAGGCTCGAAGCCGAGCAGCGGGGCCGCAGCGGTGAGCGCGAGCGGCCGCGTGAGCAAGATCCGCCCCGACAGGTAATCGATCGTGTAGTCGCGGCCTCGCAGCAGGTGCCGTTCTTCGATCGGCAGCCCGGTGACGCCATCACCCAGCTCGATGCGCACCAGCTCGCTGCCTTGCACGACGCCGAAGTGAGAAAGGTAGAAGAGGCTGCCGCCGGTGGACTCGAAGCGCTCGTGCGCGGGCCGGCGCGACAGACCGGATGATGGGTCGCCTTCATCGGGCGCCGCGAAGCCCTGCGCGCGCACCTGGGCCAGCTTTCCATCGGGCGATCGCACGTCGACGAAGCCGCCGAACAGCGCGCGATGGTACCGGCCTATTTCGGCGTCACCGAACCACGCGCGGTGGGTTCCGTAGCCGACGCTGCCGAGCCCTTCGCGTGAGAGCTCGACGCGCACGCGACCACCCGATGGGTTGCTCGCCTCGGTGGCCGAGTCGTCGCCGAAGGTCAGCGGCGTGCGCAGCCAGTCGACGCTGCGTTCGAAGACGGCGACGTCGCGCGTCGTCAGCAGCGTGACCGCGCCCGAGGTCCGCACCGCTTCGACATCGGTGTCGCGCAGATCGATGTCGGCCGACAGGTCGACGAGCCCGAAGAGCCGCGCCCGTGCCGCCCCGGCCCCACGCCCGGTGAGCCGCAGCCCGTTGCCGAGCCGGCCGACGTCGATCGAGCCCTCGAGATCGAGCAGGCCGACCAGCATCGGGGTGTTCGCCGTCTCGACCGCGAGCGTCGCGATGATGGGTGCCAGGCCCGGCGCTTCCCACTGAAGCGGAATCGCCGATGGCGTGGACGACTTCACTTGCGCCGACACGCGTCCCGCCGCGCCGACCACCAGGGTCCGACCAGCCACGATCACCTTCGTGCCTTCGGGCGCTTCGACGGAAACCACTGCCCCACTCGCGATCGCCGGTGGAATCGAGATCGCGCCCAGCGGCTGCGGCGGCATCGGGACGATCAGCACCCCGCTCGCCCGGCGCACCACTTCGACGCGCTGAACGAAGATCGCGACCCGGCCGTCTGCGCCGCGGACGATCAACGGCACCGCGTGGCTGCCGTTGCCGAGCGTGACCCACGCCGACCACGCCCCGTCTTCGCCGACTTCCGCTGCGTTCCCCGCGACAGTGACGCGGCTGCGGGCGGCGGCCTCACCGGTGAGCAGCAGCCGCACGTTCTCGCCCTGCAGCTCGGCCTGCGGCGGAACGGACGACGCCCCAGCCCGCTGGGCCACTGCGGCCGGGCGGCGCACCGCGAAGTCGATGGTGGCGAGCGCGCCCATCGCGACCTCGATCGTCGCTCCGTTGGGAGTGACCTCCGCGCCCGGAAACAGCTCGCGGGCGTCGAGCTTCACGCGGTGCCGACCCTGGGTGAGGCGGCCGCCCGCGAGGCCGTCGGGGTGGCGCGCATCGTCGAGCGCCGCGAAGTGGAAGCGGCCGGCCGCATCGGTGACCGCCGTGAGGCCGGTGTCGAGCATCACCCTGGCGCCGCTGAGGCCGGGCTCGGTGGCGCTGCACTGGCCATCTTGGTCGAGGTCTTCACAGACACGGCCGACGATCGCGCCGTCGGTGGTGTAGCCGGTGGAGCCGACCTGCGCCGACGCGAGCGCGGGAATCAGCACCCACCACGCCGCAGCTCTCACGGCTTCACCTCGGCGAGACCAATCACCTGGGTGTCGATGTCGACCACCGAGATCGTCGCCGGGCCGTTGAGGCCTGTCACCACCGCCTTCGTCCGGCCATCCTTCTCGGCCTGCGCTCCGACTTCACCTGCCGAGACGCGCACTGCGACTCTGCGGTTCGGCAGCACCTCGCCCTGCGCGGACTCCACCCACCACGTGACGTCGCTGCCCTTCGCTTCGACCCGCACGTTCACCGGCACCGCCGGAGCGACCAGCACCTCCAGGGTCTGCGGCGCGCTGCCCGGCCGGGCGCCGGGAGGGAACACCCACTTCCCGCCCTCTCGCACGTGAACAGTGGTGGTGAGCCCCGGCCAGTCGGCGTGCCCGACCTCGAGATCGCCATCGACGAGCGGGCCGAGCCGGCAGACCCCTTCGGCATCGGTGGTCAGGCTCGACGTCCCCAAGCTCAGCGTCTGCGCCGGCACCGGCTGCCCCGCGAGATCTGTGACAGCGGCGTAGAGCGCACCGTTCTCGGCCCAGGCGACCACCCGCGCCGGCTCGGTGCCCGCAGGTCCCCACGCGCGCAGGACCAGCGTCTGCCGACCGACGGCGGTTCCCGGAGACCAATCGACGCGCAGCTTCCCGGGCGACGACTCGACTGCGGGCGACGCCTTGCCTGAGGACTGCACGGTGACCTGGGCATTGGGGCGCGGCCGCCCCATCGCGTCAGCGACCTGAAGCTTCAGCGCCGCGCGCCCACCGACGTGCACCACTGGCTCGTCGATCGCCACCTTCGCCTGCACTGCTGGGCCCTGCTGCAGCTGCAGCGACAGGTCTTCGCGCGCGGTCGCACTTCCCAGCTTCCAGCTCGCTGCCAACGCATCAGGCTTTTCCGACAGCTCGCGCGGAGCGACGTACGTCCACTCGACGACGCCGTTCTCCAGGGGCCGTGCCGGGGACAGCGCGCCGCGGGCGGCAGTGAGCTGCACCTTCGCTCCGGTGGCGACGTTGCCGAAGGGATCCGAGGTGGCGCACATCACGCGCGCACGGGACGCGCCGTCGGCCGGAAGGCGCGTGGGGCTGATCACGCACGCCAGCTGATCGGTCGGTGGCAGCTGCAGATCGAAAGCAGTGACGCGCTGGTTGCCAAGCCTATCGATCGCCGTCCCCTGCCCGCTGCCGTACCCGGGCGGCACCACCACCGGCACCTTGAACCGGCCATCGGGCCCCGCCTTCACCGGCCCGAACTTCTGCCCCGCGATGACGATCGAAAAATCGGCGTCACGCTCGGTCTGCCCCGGCAGCTCGACCGCGCTCGCCAGCGGCACGCGCAACGCTCCAAAGGCGCCGTGCACCGACTGCGGGTGCGGCCAGGCCGAGAAGGCCACCACGACGGCGACCTCGGGGTACTTCGTGGTCGGCAGCACGTAGCGTGCGCGGTACCGCCCCGGCGCCACGCGGCTCAGCCCTTCGATCGTCCCCACGTTCGCGCGAAGAACGGGCGGCGCCGACTGGGGGTCCGGCTTGCCTTCAGCGCCCAGCACTTCCACCGACAGCTCGGCCGCCGCGTCGCGGTTCTTCACCGGCAAAGCCCCTATGAGCTGCAGCGAGATGCGCGCCGCCGGAGGCCCGACCTGGTACTTGGTCTCGAGCGAGTCGGCCCTCACGGTGACGACGCGCGCCCCGGCCTTCGGCACGACGAAGTAGCCGCGATCAGTCTTGCTCGCCTCGCCGCCCTCGACAGTCAGCTTCGCGTCAGGCGCTCTGCGAACGGCGACGTAAAACCCGTCAGGAGAGACGAAGCCCGAAGGCCCGAGCAGCTCGGGACGTGGTGCAGACGCCTGCCCCGAAACCAGCAGCGCAGCGAGCAGTGCGAAGTTCGCCAAGGCGCGCGCACCTTAATCGCTGCGTCACGGCCGACCGAGGGAAACTACTTGCGGTTCCGGCGCGCGCGCACCGCGGCTTCGGCGCGGCGGCGGTTCATCAGCATCCAGGCGGCGACGGCGAGCAGCATCAGCACCGTCGGTGCTCCGCCAGCAGCCGAACATCCCATCGGCTCGGCGGCCGCATCGGGCGCGGCGCTCAGGTCGTCCTCGTGGCTGCCGTGGTTGTCGCCGTCGTCATCGTCGTCGTCGTCATCATCCCCGTCGTCGTGACCGCCACCGTGGTGGTGCCCGTGCCCGCCGTGCCCGTGCCCGTGCCCATGCCCATGCCCATGCCCGTGGGGCGGCTCAGGAGGCGGAGGCGGAGGCGGAGGCGCCGGGCAGCAGACTTCGGCGAGGGTGGCGCGAACCGCCGTGCTCGGCTTGTTGCTGTCGCCGCTGTCGACGTGAAGCGTGACGTTGGTGGCGCTGACCTCGTCGCCCGCCTCCGGGTCGTTGCAGACGCCGTAGGCGTTGCACGAGACGAAGACGTACTTGCTCGCCTTCGCCAGCTCGGTCGCCGACGTCGGGTGAGCCTGGTTCGAGCCGCCCTTGTACTTGCACACCGTCCAGCTGCCATTTCCGGTGCGGTACGAGAGGGTGACGTAGCCGTTGGCAGAGTTGCCCGCAGTGACTGGAATCGTCGCGGGAATCTTGAACTTCATTGCGGGCGTCATCACCGCCGAGGCGTCGTGGTAGCAGGTCGGCCCGTACGTCTTGCTCGCGTCGAGAATGACGGTGCGGTTGAGGCACGCGTTGGGGTTGCCCAGGTAGAAGGTCGCGCCCTTCACGTTGCGCGCGCTGTCGCCGTCTTCGTTGCTCGCCCAGACGACGCGCACGTAGCTGTTCGCGAGCACCGTGATGTCGTTCAGCTGCTCGGTGACGGTCGGGGTGTTGGTGATCTGGTAGATGCGGTTCGCGACGCGGTCGTAGACGAAGATGTCGGTGTTCGCGCCCAGGGCCGGGCGGCTCTCGAAGGCGATGAAGTCACCCGCGATGCTCGGGTTGTTCTCGAAGCCCGGCAGCTGCAGCTGCACTTCGGCGCCGCCCGCGACGGGCCGCCAGAAGAGGTCGGCGTTTCCGGCGCGGAAGCTGTCGTAGACGATCAAGCTGCCGTTGGTGTCGGGGTTCGCTTCGGGGTTGAACGAGTCGGAGACGATGCCCACGCTCCACACTGCGCCGGTGCGAACCGCCTTCCACACGTCACAGTTGCTCAAGGACGAGTTGCAGTGTTCCCAGGTGACGACATTGCCATCGGGAGAAACCGACGGGCTCTGATCGGGGTTCGTGTCGTTGGTGATCCGCACCGAGCTCGAGGTGGTGAGGTCGTGGATGACGAGCTCGCCGTTCGGGTCGAGGCCGAAGTCGATGTAAGCGACCGTGTTGCCGCCAATCGCCGAGCCGAGCCGCGTGGTGCCGAGCGCTGGGTCGAGCTCGATCGGCGCCGCAGCGGTCGCCGTGTCGAACACCATCACGGCCGTCTTCACCATCGGGATGACGCGCGAGAAGACGACCTTCGTGCCGGCGATGTCCGACAGCAGATCGCGGGCCGACAGGCCCATGGGGATCTCGGCGTCGACGTTGGTCGAGAACCGGTAGTAGCGAATCGAGAAGTCTGACGTGTAGGCCGCCCAGTCGCCGCTGACGTGGGGGTCGTTCTGATCGCCGGGGCCGCTGTTGATGGTGACTGGAGTCAACGTCGGCGTCGCGCCCGTGACCGGGACGACCGCCAGCGCCAGAGCTGGAATCACCACTGTCAGCGCGAACAGAAGTCGGTTCATCGTTTCCCCTTTTCCGGCAGACGCCCAGAAACAAAAAAAATCCCAGCTTCCTGCGAGAGCAAGGAACCCTGGGATCAACGGAAACGAACTTCCCCACGGCGACCACGGCCGGCCGAACTTCAGGCCCCACGGTTTTGCGCACCTGGCCTTTCGACCGGGATTGCCCTTGTACAGGATCGACTTTGAACCGAAATGATACGGGACCCGCTTCGTCGCAATCAACCCGGGGGCAGGTCGACGGCAACACGGCCGATGGGTGAACGCGCTACTTCTTCCTACTCGAGCACACGAAGTTCGACACGTCGGTTTCGCGCGCGCCCTTCTTCTGTGTCGTTGGTGGCGAGCGGGCTCGAGCGGCCCAGGCCCTTGGTGCCGAGGCGTTCGGCCTTCACCCCGCGGACGATCAGCGCCTTCACCACGGTGGTCGCGCGATCCAGCGACAGCTGCTGGTTGAAGTTCTCGTCGCCCGTCGCGTCGGTGTGGCCTTCGACCTGTACGCGCTTGAGCTGATCGTTCTCGGCGAGGAGCTTCGCGAGCAGGTCGAGCAGCCTCGTGTTCCTTGGCAAGAGCTCGGCGGACGCCACGTCGAAGACGATCTTGCCGCGGATGTTGATCATCCCGCTCTCGATCACCAGCTGCGGAGCGTCGGGGCAGCCATCGCCATCGCCGCCCTTCTCTTCGGCTGCATCGGGACATTCGTCGCGGCTGTCGGGCACGCCATCGCCATCGGCGTCGGCGCCCGTCACCGGCAGAGGCTTCGGCGCAGTCGCGCAGCCAAGGCCCATCAACAGAATGAGAAAGGCGAGCCGGCTCACTTCTCGTTCAGCCAACGCACGATCGCCTGCTTGATCGCCGACCTTTCGTCGTCGGGCGTCGCGTGAAGCGGCGGGTACTGGGTGGTCTCGACCAGCGCCGGAGCCGCAGCCGCCTTCGGCACGCGCTTGCCCTCGTAGTCGAACAGCACGGCGACGCGGGTTCCGGCCTTCTTCCGTTCTTCGGTGATGGGGCGGATCACTTCGAGTCCTCGAGCTTGTGGTACTTGCTCAGCAGGTCGTCGACGGCCTCGCGCAGGTACTCGCTCTGGGCGACGCGGGTGCGGCGCGACAGCTCGCGCAGCTTCTCGACCTGGTCTTCCGCGACGAGCACGTGGGTCGACACCACGTCGCTGTCGTCCTTCGCCTTCACCGGCGTCGGAATCGGTTGACCGTCATTCAGCGAAACGCCGGAGTGGGCGCTGTCCATGGGTGCCTCGGGTGTCGGGAAGGAAAATTCGGTGCCGCTACAGGGCGCTACTGCCCTGTGCGAACGCGATTAGATCCCGGCCAGATCCTTCGTCAAAAAAACTGACCTTTGTTCTGCCAAAAGACAAAGCCCCGGCGACCTTTCGATCACCGGGGCTTCACCTTGGCCAAGGTCGGACTCGAACCGACTACCTGCGGATTATGAGACCGCCGCTCTAACCAGTTGAGCTACCTGGCCATGTGGTTTTGCTGCTGACCGACGTGCTTCGCGCGTCGCTCTGACTGCCCGTTCGCGCGGCGCGCCTATATCGAAGGGCCACCCACCCGTCACTGAGGATCTGGCGGAACCGGCGGAATGAAGGCGCAGTCGTTGCTGACGAGGCAGGGCTCGAAGCTCACCTCTTTCCCGCCCGTGGCGACGTAGCGCCCAGTGAGGTTGAGAATCAGACTGCCGAGATCGAAGGGCTGGGCCGGGTTCGGGGTGTCGAAGCCGTGGCGGCCAGTCGGCACCACCATCGGGAACAGCGTGCCCGACATGCCGCCGACGCGGGTGCTCGGGCCGACCATGCGAAGCGGGGGGCTGAGGCGGGGTACGTCGAACTTGTCGTCGGCGCCGGTGATGGCCGAGAAGTGCTCGATGTCCATGTGCACGTTCTCGCCCTTGCTGTTCTTCCAGCGGCCGGTGCGCTCGACCGCCTCGATGGTGCCGGTGTCGATCAGCACCCGGTTGAGCGTCTTGTTGTACCGGGGATCCTTCTCGTAGAGCTCGATGAAGCCGGCCGCGCGGGCGATGGCGGCCCCCGTCGCGACGGGCACGTTCATGTCGCCGACCGTGTTGAACACCAGCACGCGGGTGCGCACCTCTTCGCCCGTGCCATACTTCAAGAGCCGCCGCTCGAAGTTCGGCGCGTAGTTCACCGGGTCGCCCTTATCGACGGCCATCTGGGCCAGGCCCATGAAGCGGCGAATCTCGGCGGCGTTGCGGCGCAGCCCGAAGCCCGTCGCCAGCGCGGTCAAGTCTTCGCCGGCCTTGTGCGGCTTCGCCTGAAAAGTGACGTCGTAGCCGAAGGTGGCGATGTCGACCGTGGGAACCGCTTCGTCCGGAATCCGGCAGCCCTGCAGCAGCTGCGACGGCAGCGGGCCCTTGAAGACGCGGAACCGCAGCGCGTTGCCTTCGTCCGACGACACCGCGACGCGCAGCAGGCCGTCGGCCATCACCCGGCCGCAGCGGTACTCGCCTGTCGTGAGGTTGGTGACGACCGCGGTGTCGCCCTCGCTGGGCGTCACTGGCATCGGCGCGACCATCGTCTTGCCGAGCTTGTTCATGTTGGGCACGTACTGCCAGAGGTCCAGCGTGCCCTTGGCGTTCTTCAAGGTGATCAGCAGCGGCCCCATCATTCGCAGGTTCACCGCTTCGCCGACGCCGCCCTGGATGCTGCGCACGCCGATGTCGGCGAGGCCGGCGCCGCCCGAGACGGGAATCGCGACGTCGAAGGCCGGCTCGAGGCCGCCCATCATCACGCTCATGATCCCACCCAGCGAACCGCCGCTGATGTTCAGCGACGCTGAGCCGCCCACGTCGACGATGCCGTCGCCGTCGAAGTCACCGGCCAGGTCTTCCTTGCCGTCTTTGTTTGCGTCGTACTTCCAGCGCTGCACGCCGTCGAAGTTCCGCAAGATGCGAACCAACTGCATGTAGTCGACGGCCGTCTGACGAACGACGTCGCGGGTGTGGAAGATGAGGCTCGTCCAGAAGTCCGCGCCCGAGTCGACGACGCCGTCGCCGTCTTGATCCGTCGCGCGGTGGTTGTCGATCAGCGCGTTGAAGAACGGCTCGAGGCCCGGCGCCTTGAACAGCGACTTGGCGATTTCCTTGTCGGCCGGCGGCAAGCCGATGCCGTGGCTGACGTTTTCCATGCCGATGCTGGCGAGGCCGTGGCGCGCGAAGAAGCCGCCGTAGAACAGCGGGTCGAGCTTCGTGCCCGTATAGCCGTGGCCGAGGACCACCAGCGGAGCAGCGCCCTTGCGGTTCTTCGGCACCGTCAGCCACACCGTCACCTTCTCAGTCCGGGTGAAGGCCTCGCCGGTGACGGGGTCGAGCTTCCAGGTCTGCTTCTCCAGCGGCAGCACGACGTTCTTCTCGTTCTCTACCTTTCCCGGCACCGGGCACTCGGCGTCCTGGCCTTCGGGCGTCGCGCAGCGCGGGAAAAGCTGCGGCGAATCGAAGGTGAACACGACGTGGAAGTCGATGAACTTGTGCGCGTTGACGGCTTCCTGATCGGCCGCGGACAGCTTGCCGCCGGCCTGGCTCGAGATCAGATCCTTCGCCGTCTTCCAGAAGTAGTCACCCGGCACGATCTTCACGTTGACGTTCGTGCCGCCCGCGTTCGGCAGCCGCAGGGTCAGCAGGTTGGCGATTTGCGCCGGGTATTCTTGCGCGAGGCGCTGCATCACGCCCTGGCCGTAGAGGCCGTCACGCACCACCTGGAAGTCGCGGTTGATGCTCTGGGTGGTGAACGGCCAGGTGAAGGCGATGTCGTCGAGGCCGAGGTTCAGGGCGCCCAGGCACTGCTGCAGCGGCTCGAGCTGCTTCGTCTGCGCCGTGTGGTTGATGAACTCGAAGGGCGAACGCACCGGACGGCCGTCTTCGTCGAGCAGGCGCCGCGTGATCACCGCCGCGTAGGTGGTGTTCTCGCGCATCGGCATCACCGGCTTCATGATCAGCGTGTTCGTCTCGCGCTCGTAGAACGTCATCACGTCGAAAGGGTTCGAGTCGGGGTGGCGGAAGTTCGGGTGGTCGAGCACGCCGTCCATGTCGAGGTCTTCGCCCAGGTCGAGCACGCCGTTGCCGTTTCGATCTTCTTCGAACTCTTCGAACACCAGCTGCTGCGCCGTGTTGTGCACGTCGTTGGGGAAGTAGTCGCGGCGCTCGAGCGTGGCGGGGAAGTTACCTTCGCCCATGTCCAGCGGCACCGGCTTGCAGAAGTCGGGCGAGTCGGGGCTGATGTCGATCACCAGCACGGCGTCGTCCTGGGGGTAGTAGTCGTCGCCGACGTGGCGCTTGTAGATCTGCTCGACGTCCAGCGGCTTGTCGAAGCCCACGGTGATCGCGCCGTAGGTGCTCCAGCCGTCGAGCGCGTCGATGTCGGCGCGCGTCGTCTTTTCCCAGTTGGTCGCGGCGTTCAGGCTGGCGTTGATCCGGCGCTTCGTGGGCGACGTCATGTCGAGCCGCGTGGCCAGATCGTTGGGTAGCGGAATCTCGGGCAGGGGCCGGTGGAACATGTCGAACCGGACCATCGAGCCCGTGCCTTCAGGCGTCTCACGCAGGCCTTTGCCCTCGGGCGAGGTGCAGCCGGCCGCCACCATCGCCACGACCACCAGCGAGATCCGTTTCATGTGCTCTCCGTGCTCCAGCAATACCTTCAGACTTAAAATCAAAGACTGGCCGACAAGCGCAACCGGGCCACTCCGACCGGGCCCATCACGCCATTCGCCCGGGTCTTGAACGCTTCGCCCGGCACCAGGAGGCCGCCTTCGAACGTGAGGCCAATGGTGAGCATGTCGATCGGCTTCCAGCGAACCTGCGCGCCGATGTCGAGCTCGGTGCCCAGGTATGCTCCGGGCGCTGCGCCCAGGAAGTTGACCGAGGTGCCACCGCCGATGCGGCTGTTGAATGGATCCGTCAGGCGCGCAGTGGTGAAGGCGAACAGCGGCCCACCATAGACGTCGAACCACTCACGAATGCCGTAGCGAAAGCGGGGAAACAGGTACCAGGCCGAGGTCACCGCGCCACCCGTCGGAGCCAGATCCACGCCTTCCGGCGGCTGCCCCAGCAGGTTCGGGTCGGCGGCACGGAACGCCGAGCGCGCCGACTGCCAGCCGAGCACTTCGTCGAACAGCACGAGGCCGACCTTGTAGTCGCGGTCGAAGCGGAAGTTCTCGAGGTTCGCGTCGCCCGGGTTCTGATCGCCCGACGCAAAACCCCAGTCGAGGTACACCTGCGCGCGGCCGTAGCGGTACGAGAGCTTGGCCGCAGCGCCGACCTGCTTGACGGTGAGCACGGGCGCGTTGTCGTTGCGGCCCTGGGTCGTCGTGCCGGTGATCCCCGCGACTTCGACGCCGACGGTCAGCGCCCGGTACTCCGTCTTCAAGAACTGCCATTTGGCCGCGAAGTCGAGCACGACGACGTCGGTGGCGCGCGCGTTGTCAGTGACGCCGCGGGCGCGCTGGTGCCGATAGACGACGTAGATGCCGGCGTTGCGATCGGCATCCGCATTGATGCGCAGCGCGAACACCCCCTGAAACGCCTCGTCGCCCTTGCTCAAGTCCGCCGTGCCGTCGCGAACGATCAGGTCGGCGGCGACCACCGGCTCGATGGCGCGGAACTTCCCGCCCAGGTTGAACAGCGGGCGCCCGGCGAGCATCGCGCGGTAGGTGAGGCTGCCAAAGTGCTGCTGGCCGAAGTCGCCCGGGGCCGCGTCCTGCGCGCCACCGTTGGCGAGAATGCCCAGGCCCCAGTGCGACAGCTGCTGCCCGACGCGAAACACGCCCGTCTTCCACTTGTACTCGACGTACAGCTGGCGAAGTTCCAGCGGCGTAAAGGCCGGGTGTGAGGTGCGCGAGGCAAAGGCGTTGTCGCGCGGCAGGCCGAGCAGGGCTCCAGTCGCGGCGTCGGCTTCGGCAGCAAACCCGAACCCGCGGAAGTGCACCTCGGGGTTCACGCGCAGCCGGGTCTCGAGCGGGTTGTTGATGACGGTGGTGCCCGTCTCGTCGCCGGGGAAGGTCGAGGTCGCCTGGTACGAGACACGCACCGAGGCGCCGATGCGGCCCGTGACGTCGTCGGTGATGAGCACGCTGCCGGCGTCGGCAGGCGGCATCAGCACCTCTGCGAGGACGGGAGCTGGCGCTCCGGCGTCGTCGCCGACCCAGAGGCCGCCGTCGTTGATTCCGAGGTCGCGCACGAGCTCGGCTGGGTCATCGGCGCCGCCCGGGTTCGAGACGCGCGGCGAAACCTGCGGGCCGGCATCGAGATCCTGCGCGAAGGCGGCCTGGGCCACCAACAGCAGCAACAGCCACGGCAAACGCAAAGACTGCATCGCGGGCGTTTCTCCTGTGAAAATGGGGGTGCGCGGGAAAACTAGCGCGGCGGATACCACGCTTGACGGAAGCTTCGCCACTCCCATAAGAGGCCCGCCCCACCTTCGAAGCGGCGGTGGGGATTCGCACCGGCGTTGGCTATTCCAGCCGAACCGGCTTCCCGCTCCCGGGCACGCAGCCCGAGGGCATTTCCCATGGGGAGAAAAACAAAATGGCAGAAGCTGCAGCAGCAACGACTCCGGGCAAGAAAATGCTCCGCGAGTACGAGACGGTGTTCCTGATCAAGCCAGACGTCACCGACGACAACGTCGACAAGCTCAAAGAGCGTGTCCGCGGCATCGTGAACCGGGACGGCGGCAAGCTCATCCGCTTCACGATCTGGGGCAAGAAGAAGACGATGTACCCGATCGCCAAGCAGCCGCGCGCCGTCTACGTGCACGCGAGCTACCTCGGCCCGACCTCGATGGTCGCCGAAGTCGAGCGCAACCTTCGCAACATCGACGAAGTCAGCCGCTGGATGTCGAAGCGCCTTCCAGGCGAAGTCGACGCCGAGACCCGGCCGGTGCTGGACGACGTGAAGCTCGCCGGTGATGTGGATGACAACAAGCCGCTCGGTGGAGCCGAGCGCGATTCCTTCCGCGGCGACGAAGGTGGCTTCGACGGCGGATTCGACGATCAGGGAGACGAGTGATCCATGCGCGAGAGAACTGAAAGCAAGACGGGTGGACGCGGTGGCAGCGCCGACAAGGGCGACCGCGGCGAAGGCAAGGACGACGAGCGCGGCGGAGGGCGGGCGTTTGGCCGCCGCAAGGTTTGCCGCTACTGCGCCGACAAGAACGCGAAGGTCGACTTCAAAGACCAGCCGGCGCTGAAGTACTTCGTCACGGAACGCGGCAAGATCATCCCCCGCCGCATCTCGGGCAACTGCGCCAAGCACCAGCGCCTGGTCGCGAAGTCGATCAAGCAGGCGCGCGGCCTGGCCCTCATCCCCTACCTGGTTCTCCAGGGTTAAAGGAAAAAGCCATGAAGCTCATTCTGCGAGAAGACGTCTACAACCTGGGCAAGTCGGGCGAGCTCGTCACCGTGAAAGACGGTTACGCGCGCAACTACCTGCTGCCCCGGAACCTGGGAATGCTGGCCAGCCAGGCCAACGTGCGCCAGCTGGAGCACGAGAAGCAGGTCATCGAGCTGCGCCAGGTGAAGATGAAGGGCGGCGCGGTCGAACAGGCCAAGAAGCTCGAGTCTGCGACGGTGAAGATTGCCCGCAAGGTCGGCGATCAGGCCAAGCTGTTCGGCTCGGTCACCGCGCTCGACATCGCCGAAGGTCTGGCGGCTGCGGGCCACAAGGTCGACCGCCGCCACATTCACATGCCTGAGCCGATTCGGGCGGTGGGGCAGTACGAAGTCGAGCTGCGCCTGCACCGTGATGTCGTCGCCAAGATCAAGGTCGAGGTCATCCCGGAAGTCGCGCCGGTTTGATCCCGCTGTAGTCGGCGGGAAAGCTCGAAATCAGGTATCACCCGGACGCTCCTCTGGCTTTGCAGCAGGGGGGCGTTCGTCGTTTCGAAGGGAAGGTGCGCGTGCTTCAGCCTGTGACCCGGCAGTTCGAAGATCTGGCGGCCGAGCGCGCCGTGCTGGGCGCCATCGTCGGCAACAACGAGGTCTTCTCGAACGTGGCCGAGATCGTCTCGGCCGACGACTTCGCCTCCGCGGGGCACTCGCACATCTTTGCGGCGATGGTGGCGCTCGATCAGCGGCAGCAGCGCGTCGACCCGCTGACGCTGGCGGAAGAGCTGAAGGAAAAGGGCCACCTGGGCACAGCGGGTGGCACCGCTTACCTGGCGCAGCTCGATCAGTCGGTGCCCTTCGGCCACAACGCGGTCGAGTACGCGCAGATCATCAAAGACCGTTCGGTGCGCCGCAGCCTTGCCGCGGTGGGCCGGGAAATTCTCGACCTCGCCTCGCAGGAAACGGGCCGGGTCGAAGAGCTGCTCGACGAGTCCGAGCGCAAGGTCTTCAACATCGCCGAGAAGAAGCGCGTCGGTGACTTGATCGCGATGGGCGAGCTGATGGAGCCCGCGCTGACCCTGCTCGACAAGATGAAGGGCAGCGCCAGCGGCATCACCGGCCTGTCGACAGGGTTCGTGGATCTCGACCAACAGCTCACCGGCCTTCACCCCGGCGAGCTGATCATCCTCGCGGCCCGCCCCGGCATCGGAAAGACGTCGCTGGCGATGAACATCGCGCTGCACGCGGCGCGGAAAGAGGGCAAAGCGGTCGGCGTCTTCTCGCTGGAAATGCCGTCGGTGCAGCTGGTCACGCGCTTGCTGGCCACCGCGGCGCGGGTCGACATGAAGAAGCTGCGCGGCGGGCGCCTGTCGCAGATCGACATGGAGAAGATCACCGAGACCGCGAACGAGCTCTTCAACCTGAAGCTCTTCATCGACGACTCGGGCGCCCTTTCCTCTTTCGATCTTCGCGCCAAGGCACGGCGCCTCAAGGCGAAGGAGCCCGACCTGGGCTTGATCGTGATCGACTACCTGCAGCTGATGCACCAGAAGGGCAAAGTCGAGAGCCGCCAGCTCGAGGTCTCTGAAATCAGCCGCGCGCTCAAGCAGCTGGCGAAGGAATTGATGCTGCCGGTGATCGCCCTCTCGCAGCTGAACCGCAAAGTCGAAGAACGCAAAGGCGGCAAGCCGATGCTGTCGGACCTTCGTGAGTCCGGCGCGATCGAGCAGGACGCCGACGTGGTGATGTTCATCCACCGCGACGACGAGGGCGAAGACGGCGAAGGCGGCGGCGACAACAGCTTCAAGACGACGATTCCAGTCGAGCTCATCATCGCCAAGCAGCGCAACGGCCCGATTGGCAGCGTCGACCTGTTGTTCCTCTCGGAATACACACGCTTCGAGAGCAAGGCGCGCGGAGACTACGCGTGAAGGGAACCGCCAAAGACGATCGGTTGATTCTGGTGGTCGACGACGACGAGCACACGCGCGGGCTGCTCAAGGATCTCTGTGAGTCGACGGGCTTCCGGGTGATCACCGCCGAAGACGGCAACGCCGGGCTCGATCGCATCACCGACTCGCGGCCCGACCTGGTGCTGCTGGACCTGATGATGCCCCGGCGCGACGGCTTCTCGGTGCTGCGCGCCGTGCGCGAGAACACCGCCTGGGTCGACCTGCCGATCATCTTGCTCACCGCGATGGGTGACATGGACGGCAAGATCAAAGGCATGGAGCTCGGCGCCGACGACTACGTCACCAAGCCCTTCAAGCTGGTCGAGCTGCAGACGCGCATGAACTCGGCGCTGATGGTGCGTGAATACCGGCGCCGGCTGATGGCAGCCGAGGAAGAGCTGGCCCAGCTGCGCGCGCTGGATCCGCTGACGGGCGCGGGCACCTACTCGCAGCTGAAGGCGAGCCTCGACAGCGAGCTGGCGCGAAGCCGGCGGTACGGGCGGCCGGCGGCGGCGCTGATGTTCGGGTTCGACGACTACCAGGCGTTTCGTTACGCGCTGGGGCGTGACGGCTGCGACAAGTTCGTCGCGTTGGTGGCGCAGGAGATTCGCAACACGCTGCGCGGGGCCGACCGCCTGTTCCGCGTCGACAGCGACGAGTTCGTGGTGTTGCTGCCCGAGACGGACATCGCCGGGGCGAAGATCGCCGCCGACCGCATGCTGCAGCTCGTGCAACGCATGCACCCCGAAGGGCGCCTGGGCGTCACGGATCCAAAGATTCGTTTCGGCGGCGCGGTCTTCCCGTCAGAGAAGATCCGCACCAGCGAAGACCTGCTGCGCGAGGCGAACCGCAGCTACCGCGGGCTGGTCGAGAAAGGCACCCAGCACGTGTTCGCCGTCGCTCCTTAGGACGACAGCCCAGGAGCCCGTGCATGGCTCGGCCGTCGAAGCGGCGCGCGACCGAAGCGCACCTTTCGGGGGCGTCGCGGAGGAACGGAAACGAAGTCAGCGGCGCTCGATCGGCGGCCCAGGCATGAACGAACTTCTGGGTTGTCGGACTTAGTTCACGCCGCCGCTGCAGGTGCAGGTGGAGGCGTTGCAGACCTGGCCAGTGGGGCAGCCGCCGCAGTTCGCCTGGCAGACGCATGAGCAGGTGTTGGCGTCGGGCGCGTAGGTCGGGCCGCAGTTGAGCGTCGAGGTGTCGCAGACGCAGCCGCACACGCCGGCCCCGTTCTGGAACTTGTAGCCGACGGCGCACGACGCGGTCTGCTTGCACTCGCAGGTGCACGCGGCGACGTTGCACGCCTGGTAGCCGGTGCAGTTGCCCGCGCAGTCAGAAGTGCAGACGAAGTCGCAGACGAGCTTGTTGGTGTTGCAGACCGTGTTGGGAGGCCCGCCGCCGCCGCAGTCCAGCGGGCACTCGCAGGTGTTCGTCTGGAAGTTGCACCCGAGGCGGCCCTGGCAGAAGTCGGGGTCGTTCGGGTCGTACTTCGAGTCCATCGAGCACGGCGCGGGGTTGCCACCCGGGTTCGGCGTGTTGTCGACCCAGTAGCGGTACGAGACGGCGCCTTCTGCTGCTCCAGTGCCCGGCCGGCAGCCGCCGAAGAACGAGAGGGTGCGATTCACGCCGTCGAAGTCGAAGCCGTGGACGCGGCTGCGGGGGATGTTGTTGGCCGTCGGGCAGGTGGTGAGGCTGGTGACGGCGCTGAGGGCGACCTTCACCGACGCGCCAATGGGCGGCTTCTGCATCTTGTAGCCGGCCGCGTTGATCGCCGAGTTCACCACCTGGTTGATGGTCGAGGTGATCGACGCCGCGTTGTTGATCTCGCCGCGAATGCCGCCCGTCGCCGTGATCACCGCGGCGTGGCGTTGCGGGTTCTGCTGGGTCTCGTTGTTACAGTTGCTGCCGACCGGGCAGATGATGCCGTGGACGACGATCTTCTGATCAACCGGGTTGTTGCTGACGCCCGCCGAGTTGCCCGTGTCGTTGAAGTAATCCGAGTACACCTGCGCGTTGGTGCTGCTCTGATCGTCCGCGTCGCCGAGGAGGACGATGACGACCGTCGCTCCGTCGCGGAACTTCGTCCCCGACTCCACCACCGTGGCCGGCGCAAGATCGTTCACCCCGCGCCGCGCCGAGGCGAGCAGCTGCTCGGTGCCGCTGCCGCCCGTGTTGATCCAGCACTGGTTGCTGTTGCCGCCGGTGCAGGTGGTGCCCGCGAAGCCCGAGCACGCACCGCCGCTGCAGTTGCTGTTCTCGGTGAGCCACGCCTGGAACTGGCTGATGTTCCGCGTGAACTGCCGCAGCGTGCCGGTGTTGATGTACGAGCTGGTCACCAGGCTGATGCGCCAGTCGAGCGTCGAGCCGTTGAGGTTCATCGCCATCGCCGTCGCCGCGCTGCCCAGGGCCGTCTGCGACGCCGCCATCGAGCAGCTGTCGTCGACCACGAAGAGGAAGTCGACTTTGCCGCTGCGCGGGGTGAAGCGTTCGCACTGAATCGCGTTCAAGTCACCGAACTGCGCGACGGCCGAGCCGCCCGCCGTGTCGCCCATGCTGAAGATCGCGTTCTCAGCGGGGTTGCCCGGCGCGGCAGTGGAAGGCGCGATGGCGACGATCACGACGACGGCCCCATTGGTGCGGTGCAGGTACTCGACCTGGACGCGGTAGTTCGCCGCGGTCACGCCGCCCGCCGCAGAGAGGCTGCCCGCGCCGGTGCCGACCAACGTCTCGGCGATCAGGTTGGTGCGCGCCTTGATGTCGACCGTGCCGGCCATGTCGTAGAGGCCTTGGAGTGCCAGGATGCCGTCCCAGGTGGTGAAGGTCTGGGTGGTGGGCGCGCTGATCGCCGCGATGTTGTTCAGCAGCGGGCGAATCGCCGCTTCGTCGGTGGTCGGCGTCGTCGACCCATTCCGCGCGGCTTCACGCCAGGCGATGAAGGCGACCTTGTTGGTGGGGTCGAAGCCGATCATCCCGCGGCGGTTGGCTCCGACGGAGATCGGGGTGATCTCGGTGAAGGTGGCGGGGAGTCCGAGCTGAATGTCAGGAGCGCCCTCGCCCTTGAAAGTGACGGGCCGCAGGTTCATCGCGGTGCAGACCTGGCCCGCGGGCCCGCCCCCGTCAGCCGGGTCGTTGGGGTTCAGCTCGCCCGGGTCGACCTTGCCGTTCTGGTTCGTGTCTTCCGCGCCGTCGTCGATGCCGTCGCCATCGCTGTCGCGCTTGGTCGGATCGCTGGTGGTCGTCGGATCCTGGTCGTAGGGCACGTTGGTGCAGTTCACGACGTCTGCGCGCTCGGTGATCGCGATGCCGCGCTCGACGCCATCGCTGATGCCGTCGCCGTCGCTGTCGAACTTCGTCGGGTCGGTTTCCATGCCGCTGACGACGCCATCGGCATTCAGATCTTCCCCCTTGAACGCGCCCTGGTTCGGGCCGTCGAGCAGGCCGTCGCAGTCGGTGTCCTTGCGCAGCGGGTTGGTCTCGCCCGGGTCGAAGACGCCGTTCTTGTTGCGGTCTTCGATGCCGTCTTTGATCCCGTCGCCATCGGTGTCGGGGTTGGTCGGGCTGGTCTCGCCCGGGTCGACGGTGCCGTTGCCGTTCTTGTCTTCGACGGTGTTGGGCAGGCCGTCGCCGTCGGTGTCAGGGTTGTTCATCGCCCCGCAGTCAGACGCGAGCTTCGGGTTGGTCTCGCCTGGGTCGACGACGCCGTTCTTGTTGAGGTCTTCGGCGCCGTCAGAGCAGGTGTCACCGTCGGTGTCGGCCTTCAGCGGGTCGGTGAGCGTGACGTTGAGCTCGACGCCGTCGTTGATGAAGTCGCCGTCGGTGTCCTTCTTGCGCGGATCCGTTTCGCCCGGGTCGACGATGCCGTTGCCGTTCTTGTCTTCCGCGCCGTCTTTCAGGCCGTCGAAGTCGGTGTCGGGGTTGTAGGCATCGGTCTCGGCCGGGTCGAGGCGGCCGTCTTTGTTGATGTCTTCGATGCCGTCGGTGATGCCGTCGTTGTCCGAGTCGGTTTCGGTGGGCAGCGTCTTGCTCGCCGGATCCTTGTCGCCGACATAGCCGCAGTTGGCGTCGACCGAGGTGGTGCGGCCGGCCTCGACCCCGTCCTTGATGCCGTCGCCATCGGTGTCGGGGTTGCTGGGCGAGGTGCGCTTCCCGCCTGCATACGTGTTGCCGAACTCTTCGGCGTCGTTCAAGCCGTCGCAGTCGCTGTCTTTGAACGGGTTGTTCAGATCGTTCGGGTCGACGATCGGGCCCGCGTCGCCGCTGCCGCCGAAGCCGCCACCCGTGTTGCCGCCCGCGCCGCCGCTGCCGCCCGTGCCGCCGCCCCCATCGCTGCCGTTGCCACCATCTGTCGGGCTCGGCGGCTTGACGCCGCAGTTGCAGCCAGCGAGGGCGAGCGCAGTCAGACATGCCAGAAGGGCAGTGGATCTCATCGACATGGGCATGGTGCTCCAGCGCGGGTTGTGCGGCTCGGCCCTTAAAAACGCTTTAGGGGATTATAGGGGCCCGCAGAAATTTTCGTACCAGCCGCTTGGCCGAACTGGCAGCGGTGAACAGATCCTCGCCGCGAGCGAGCGCCACCGCCATTCCTGAGCCAAAACGACAGCCGGTGCCACGGTGGTGCAATGTGCTGCGAGGTAGTCGCGTGCCGCGCAGGACGAGATGCCGGCCAGGGGAGAACACCTCGTCGGTGGCGCCGTCGCTGCCCTTGAGCACCACGCCTGAGAAGCCCGCAGCGAGCAGACCGGCGGCGTCGACGCCCAGCCACTGAAGCTCGGCGCGGTTGGGGGTGATCACGGCGCCGAGCTTCCCCATCGAGAGGTAGTCCCGCGGGGTCAGCGACGACAGTGGTTCGCCGCGGGACGATCGAACCACCGGGTCGATGACGATCGGCGCGCTGCCCGCTCGAAGCTCAGCGCGGATCACGGCGAGCGACCCCAGGTTCGGAACCATGCCCACCTTGATCGCCGCGGCGTCGCGGATCACGGCCTTTATTTGCGCGCGCAGCACCGAGGGCTCGACTGGGGTGGACGAGAACCGTCTGCCCTGCGCGGTGAGCGCGGTGATCGCGGCGCGCGCAGCGCCCTTCGAGGCGTTGATCGCCCACACGTCGGCCAGCACCCCGGCGCGGCCCGAGGGGTCGAAGCCAGCGATGGTGAGGACGATCACCGCCGCGTCTCGCGCGCGCGCGACACGAAGGTCTTGTAGAGCCCGAGGTGAAGCGGCACGGTGTCGAGCAACAGCTCGGGGTGCCACTGCACGCCGACCGCGAAGCTGTAGCCGCCCGCTTCGATGCCTTCGATCACTCCGTCGGGAGCGATCGCGTTGATCACGAGCTTCGTCCCTACCGTCTTCACCGCCTGGTGGTGGGTGCTGTTCACCATCAGCTGCCCGCGCCCGACGCATTCGGCCAGCACGGTGCCGACCTTCACGTCGACGGGGTGCTGGGGTTGGTGTCGATCGTGCGTCTGCTCGTGCAGCCTCGCGTTGGGAAGCTCGCGACCGATGTCCTGGAAGAGCGTGCCGCCCAGCGCGACGTTGAGCAACTGCATGCCGCCGCAGATGCCGAGCACGGGAAGGTTGCGGGCGAGCGCGGCCTTCAGCACGTCTGTTTCGAAGGTGGTGCGCGCGGGCTTGGTGGCGCCCATGCCGTCGCGCGCGGTCTCTCCGTACGCTTCTGGCGGGATGTCGAAGGCGCCGCCGGTGAGCAGCACGCCCGAGACGCGATCGAGGTACTGGTCGATCGCGAAGCGGTCGTCGGTGTAGGGCAGGACGAAGGGCAGGCCGCCCGCGAGGAAGACCGCGTCGGCATAGGAAGCCTTGAGCTCGTACTTCGGGTGGGGCGAATCGGGGGTGACGGTCGAGACGTCGGGGGTGATGCCGATGCTCGGGCGGCGCTGATGATGAGGCTTCACGAATCCAACGGTACTTCAGATCTTCAAGAACGCCGCCTGAAGTGCCCGGGCCCGTTCGGTGAGCTCTGAGGCCTCGAGCAGGCCCCCGGCGACGGCCGCGCAGTGGGCTCCGGCAAGCGCGACCGCCTGGATGTTGCTCAACCGGATGCCCGCGATGGCGACGATCGGCAGCGGGCTCTGGGCGGCGATGGCCTTCAAGCCGGCGAGCCCGAGCAGCGGGTGCGGCACCGACTTGGTCGAGGTCGAGAAGATGGGGCCGAGGCCGACGTGGTCGGCACCTTGAGCCGCGGCCTCGCGAATCATCGCCAGGGTCCGGGTGGTGGCGCCGATGAAAGCGGCGGGCCCGAGCAGGCGGCGCGCCTCGGCGACGGGCAGATCGTCTTCGCCCAGGTGCACTCCGCTGGCGCCCGAGAGCAACGCGAGGTCGACCCGATCGTTGACGATCACCACCGTCTGCGACGGCTTCGCCAGGGCCACGACGTCACGGCAGATCGCCAGCGCGGCGCGATCTTCCACGCGCTTGAGCCGCAGCTGAAGGACCCCTGCCCCGCCGGCGATCACCGCGCGGGCCGCGAGGGCCAGATCGAGCCCGGGACGCACGGAGTCGTCGAGCAGGGCATACAGCCCTCGCGGAAGCTTGTTCGCCATGGGGCGTTGCTATATGTGCGCCGCTGGCATTCACAAGGTTCACGAGGAGCACCCATGTCTGAGACCATCGATCCGCGTTATTCCGACAAGCGCACGGCTGAGCGGTACATCAAGTCGGGCCACCTGGATGAGAAGGCCTGGGAGAAGCACATCAAGGGCCTTCCGGACGTGGCCGAGAAGGGCGAAGCCGTCGAAGCCAACCTCTCGGATCTCGACGAGGACTTCGAAGACGACGAGGAGTAGCCAGCGATGACTGAGGACCCGATCAACTTCACCGCGTTCATTCTCGGGCTGGCCTCGTCGACGCTGATTCACCTTGGAGCTGCGCCGCATCCCGAAACGGGCGCCGCCTCGGTCGAGCTGACCCTTGCCCAGCAGAGCCTGAGCCTGCTCGAGATGTTGCGGGCAAAGACGAAGGGCAACCTGGACGCTGAAGAAGAGAAGCTCTTCGCGAACCTGCTGACCGAGCTCCGGCTGCGGTACGTCGACGCGTCGAAGAACAAATGACGCTGCCTGTTCGCGTCCGGCGGGTGACCCTCGCCGTGATCGCGCTCTCGGGGCTCGTCGGCTCGGCTTCCGCCCAGCACATCGGGCAGGTGCTGGAGCTCGAGCAGCTTCGAAACCTCACTCCACCGATTTCTGAGTTCTGGGCGGACAACGCACTCGCGCTACAAGCGGCAAAGGCGAAGCACCAGGCGCACGTCGCCGGGCTCGAGTCGATGCGCGCGGCGCGGGCGGTGATTCTGTTCGCGCTCACCGTGGCGTGCTCGCTGGCCTTCGTCGCGGCGCTGCGCATGTTGAGGCCGGCCGGCGCAGCGCGCGAGGGCGCGCGGAAGCTTCTGGCGGGCACGGCGATCGCCTGCGCGATCTTGCGGACGATGGACGGCGCGCAGATGGCGGCGGTCGCGGGCCGTGCGGGCGCGGCGTGGGATCGCGTGATGAACAGCGGCGACGTGGTGGGCGGCTACCCGGAAGGGCTCGAGCAGTCGCTGCTGAGCGCGGCGGCCATCGGCTTCACGATTCTCATCGCGGGCGCCTTCGTCGGCATCGCGACCTACTTCCGTTCAGACTCGATGCGGCAGCTGGTCGAAGCGGCCGACCGTTCAGAGCCGACCTGAGCGCACGTCACGAAATTGCCTTCAGACGGTGACCTACTTGGCACACCAGCTTCACCTGACTGCGATGAGCCGCCCGTAGATCGTTTCACCGATGATGTTCCAGACCTGGGAGTTCGAAGCAGATCCCGCGCGCGACCGGCGGATGGCGGCCGCTGCGATCGGCGCGATCGTCACCCTCGCCGGACTTTTCGCGGTGGCAATGCTGATGCCGCGCGAAGCGATGCAGAGCGCCGTCGAGCCCGCGGTGGTCGTCGCATTTCGGCCAACTCCCGAAGTGAAGAAGGCGGTGGTGCCGGTGCCGCCCCCACCAAAAGTCATCAAGCAGCGGCTCGCGCCACCCGTCGCTGCCGTGCCGGTGCTCGCGGAACCGGTTCCCCAGCCGGCGGCAGCGCCGATGCTCGCGCCGAAGGTCATCCCCAAAGAGCGCCCGCCCGAATCGGACCAGGCCGTGGCCGCGGTGACCGTGGCAGTAGGCGGTACGGGTGACGGTCGAGGCGCGGCGGTGGGCGGCGAAGAGGCCGATTCGGCAGCGCCCGTTGTCGCGATTGCCGGCAGCAGCGGCCCCATCAACCTTCCCGAAGACGCCGAGCCGGCCGAGCCCAGCGACGACAACGTGATGCCCCAGTACCCTGAGGTCGCGCGAACCACCGGGCAGGAAGCGGTGGTCATCCTCAAGATCGTCATCACCAAAGAAGGCCGCGTCGGCAAGGTCCAGGTGATGAAGGGCGACGAGCCCTTCCTCTCGGCAGCCCTCACCGCAGTCAGGTCTTGGACCTACACGCCTGCGACGCTCGATGGGCAAGCGATCTCGATCTTCAAGATCCTCAAGATTCCATTCCGATTGCGAAACGACTGACCCTCAAGGAGTTGCTGCCATGCTCGATCTCACCAAAATCATTGCCCACATGGGCCTGCCCGCGAAGGTCATCGCCTTCACCCTGCTGGCGATGGCCGTTGGCTCGCTGGCCATCTTCTTCGAGCGCCTCTACGCCTTCTCGCGTTCCCGGCGAGCGTCGCGACAATTCGCTGCAGTCGCACGCGGCGTTCTGAGCGGCGCGAAACCCGAAGAGCTCATCGACCGCGCCGCCGCTGTCAAATCATCGCACCTGGCCCAGCTGCTCGGCTCGGGCATGCAAACCTTCACCGAGATGCAGAAGACGCCTGGCAGCCTCACCCCTCTCGAGGCCACGCGGCGCGCGTTGCTTCGTAAGAACGAGGCCCTGTCAGCCGATGTTCGTCGAGGGATGTCATTCCTCGCCTCGGTCGGCTCGGTCGCGCCGTTCGTGGGCCTGCTCGGGACGGTGATGGGAATCATCGACGCATTTGCAGGCATCGCCAAAGCCGGCTCGGGCGGGCTCGGCGCAGTCTCGGCGGGCATCAGTGAGGCACTGGTCGTGACGGCCTTCGGCCTGATGGTCGCCATCCCCGCGGTGCTTGCCTACAACCTGCTCGCGACCCAGGCCGACAGCATCCTGCGAAACCTCGAGCAGGGTCGTGGCGAGTTCCTCGATTTCGTCGAGAACCGTTTCGGCAAAGGCACCGCCACCCGTGAATGACTTCGGGCCCGACAACGACGCGCCGCGATCTTTCGGCAGTGGCATCAAGCCCGAGATCAACGTCACGCCTCTGGTCGACATCGTGCTGGTGCTGCTGATCATCTTCATGGTCGTCGCGCCGCAGGTGGAGTCGGGCGCCAGCGTCGAGCTGCCGGCAATGTCGAACCCCGACAAGAATCAACTCGAGCAGGAAAGCAACCCCACCATTCTCTCGCTCGCCAAAGACGGCGCGCTGTATTTCGACAAGCAAGCCGTCGCTGGCGCAGACCTCGAAGCCCTGCTGCGCGCATTTCGGGTTCAGAAGCCCGACGCCCGGCTCGTGCTCAAGGCTGATCGCGAGGCGGGCTACGGCAAGGTGCGGTCGCTGTTCAAGCTGTGTCAGACGCTGGGCTTCCCCGGCGTTTCGCTGCAGGTCATCGATCGCCAGAATCAGAACTCGGGAAGCTGACAACCATGGCCTTTTCCGTCGGTGGCTCGAAGCCTAAGCAGATCGTCCCCCAGATGAACGTGACGCCGCTGGTCGACGTCGTGCTTGTGCTGTTGATCATCTTCATGGTGGTGACGCCGCTGCTGACGAAGCAGGCCTGGATGAACGTGCCCCCCGCCCCCAAGACAGACGTCACCGATGCTCCAGCCGACGGGCCACCGCCCATCGTGGTCACCGTCGACGTGACAGGGAACATTCGCATCAACGCGGAAGCGGTCGACCGGGCGCAGTTGGTGGGAGTGGTGCAGGGAATGCTGAACGCGCGCGCCGACAAGGTCGTCTTCTTCGACGCCGCCTCTGAGACGCCTTACGAAAAGGCGGTCGAGGTTCTTGATCTGCTCAAAGGTGGAGGCATGGAGACGATCGCCGTTCTCGCCGATGCGCTGCCGACGAATTGAAACAGTCTCAAACGGCGCCGCCCTTCGCGGTGAGCCGGGCGGTCAGGGCCTGGAGCACCGAAGCGACGAACAAGGGCGGCGCATCGGCGTACGCGCGGACGATCAGAAACGCGGGCTGTGCGGGAAAGGACTCGAGCACCGTCCACGTCCGAGGCACCGCATACAAGGGCGCGAAGACTGCGACCTGCGCTTCCTCGGCCAGGCGAATCAGCTGATCAAGGTTCGCAGCCATGAGCGCAGCGTCTGGCCACGACAAGCCCGACGCCTGAAGAGACGCAACCTTCGTGCGGTCGCCGCCCGGGCCAATGGCGAGCGCGAACTCCAGCGCTGGCAGCGCTTCGACCCGCAGGTCTGGGCCAGGCAGCGGGGCGTGGGCGAGGACCAGATCCAGATCGCCGCAGCGAAGGCTTTCCCCTGCATCGACCGGAGCGACGTCGGCAAAAGAAAGCGTCCAGTCGGGCAGCGCCGCCAACATCGCTTCGCAAAGCAACGGCTGGAACGCAGGCCCTGCCGCCCCGCCATTCAAGCGATTGGGCGCCACGTTCGGCACTCCGGAGTGAATCTGCCGCATCGCTTCACGCGTTGCGATCAGCAGCCGACGACCATGGTCGGTGAGCTTCAAACCACCAGGGGTTCGGGCGAAGAGCGAGATCTCCAGCGCCTCTTCGAGCAGCTTGATTGACCGCGAGAGCGCTGAAGGGCTCACCGCGAGGGCGAGACTGGCACGCTGCAGGTTCTCGTACTCTGCGGCAGCACGAAACGCAGGCAGCCAGTCCCAGATTCGCGCAACCCGCTGGTGTCGATCGAGCGGCACGCGAGGCTCTCTACCCTGCCGCATGGCGATAGATGCCGATTTTAGAAGGGGGCGTTCAGTTCTTTCTGACGGCGTGACTGAAACCCCACTGGCGACGATGGCGTAGGAGCGTTCGCAGCAGCTCGACACGCATCTGACTCCCTCTCACCACCAAGGCAACGAACATGCTCAAGAACCTGAAGTCCGTATTGAAGAACGCAACCGTGATCGGCTCTCTCGCGCTGGTGGGTTGTGGCGGCACCACTGGGGGTACTCCCGGGAAAGACGCTGGCTGTCCTGCAGGTTGCCCGGCAGTCGACGCCGGTTGCCCCGCCGGCTGCCCCCAGACGCCCCCGATGGGCACTGCGGCAGAGGCTGACGCGTGGCTCGCCAAGGGCGAGTACAAGACGTGGAAGTGCGAGACGGCCAAGCACCCGGGCAGGTCTCCGTCGCCGCACGGCCCGAACCGAATCTGCAACAACACCAAGCTGACGGGCACCGCGAGCGGGAACTACCCCGTCGGGGCGGCGAGCGTCAAAGAGCTGTTCGTGACCGACGGCGGGGCGGCGATCTCGGGCTACGCGTACGGGCTCAAGATCGCAGCGGGCGCGTCGACCGGCGCCAGCTGGTACTGGTACGAGAAGAACGACGGCATGGTGATCGCCAACGGCAAAGGCGACAAAGCCGGCAATGAGCTGATGGTGTGCACCGGCTGTCACCAGGGAGCAGGCAGCGACGCAACCCACTCGGGCCGCGACTTCGTCTATACCCAGGTCCCTTGAGTTCGGGAGCCGTCGATGGGGTGGGCATCGGGCTGCGTCGAGAGCTCTTCGACGCGCTGCTTGCCACCCATCGCCGGGTTGATTGGCTGGAGATCATCACCGAGAACTTTCTCGGGCTCACTGGCAGGCCGGCGGTGTTGCTCGAGAAGTTCCGCGATCGATGGCGACTGGTTCCGCACGGTGTCGGGCTCTCGGTCGGCAGTGAGGCTCCGGCAGGTTACCTCGACGGCCTCGGGGCTTTCCTCGATCAGGTCGACCCACCCTGGTTCAGCGACCACCTGTGCTTCTCGTCGGTGGGCGCGCGCACCTGGTTCGACTTGCTGCCTTTGCCACGCCACGACGAATCGATTCAGAGGGTGGTGAGCAACGTGAAAGCGGCTCAGCTCGCCGCGCGGCGGCCTCTGATCCTCGAGAACATCACCGCGTATGCCGAGATGCCGGGCTCATCGGTGGACGAAGCGACCTTTCTGGGGAGGATCGCCAGCGAGGCGGGCATCGGGCTGCTGCTGGATCTGAACAACCTCTACGTCAACGCGGTGAATCACGGCCTGAAGCCGCAAGCCCAGCTCGAGCAGTTTCCGTTGGACCAGGTTCGGCAGATCCACCTCGCGGGGCACAGCCGAGACGGCAGCCTGCTGCTCGACACCCACTCGGCGCCGGTCTCGGCAGCGGTGTGGGAGCTCTACGTTCAGACTCTCAAGCAGTGCGGCCCCATTCCAACGCTGATCGAGTGGGACCAGCAGATTCCTTCGCTCGACGCGGTGCTCGACGAGGCCGACAAGGCCCGCGCGCTGATGGAACGCCACGGATGACGACGGTCAGCCTCGACGTTTTCCTGGCCCAGATGGCCCGGCTGCTCGACGGCCGCAGCTCAGCGCAGCAGGTCGAGGCCATCTTGGGACCCTCGCCTTCCGGCACGTCTCGGTTGGGCCTTTACCCGACGCTGGTCGAACGGCAGCAGCGGTCGGTGATTGACGATTTCTACGTGGCGGCACGCATCGCCGCAGAAAGCGCCGCCCCCGGCCGCTTCGCGAAGCTGCGCGACTCATTTCTTCGTGCGCACCCACCTTCGCACTGGGCGCCCCCCCGCGCGGGCGAGCAATTTGGAGCATTCCTCGAAAGCAAATCGGCGTCGGCTGAGCTGGTGGAGCTCGTCGACTACGCGTGGACGCGGCACCAGGTCGTCCATACCGCCATCGAGGATCCGGCCAGCGTGGTGGTGCGCCACTACACGCATCGGGTTCGGGAGTTCTCGCGGCTGGTCGAGCGCGAAGGGAAGACAAAGGGGCGCCCTGCCAAAGAGCCAGACACCTGTCTGATCGGGCGATCGCGCGACACCGCACAGTTGGTCGTCGTCGACGCGTCTGTCGCCGCTTTGGTGGTGCTGCAGGTGCTTGAAGACCAGGGGTGGTCTGACGAGCTGCCTCACGTTGCGCGCGAGTCGATGCTCGAAGAGGCTCAACGGCTGCGCGACCTCGGGCTGCTAAGCGAGGGCCGGCGCGCTGCGCTCGCGGGGTGGTTGCCCAGGTGAGGGTGATGGTGCTGATGCTGGTTGGCGCTGGGGTTGGTGGCTGCAAGAGCGACCCCGCGTCGATACCCACCCTGCCAGCCGGACTTCGCTTCGTGCAGTCCTCGGCAGATCCGCTGCAGTGGCCGCGGTCGGGGTTTGTCGAGCTGGTGACGCCCGTGCGGCCTCCGACGTCGGTCGATCGAACGTCTCGGATCGCGGTGTTCATGCACCTGCCTGAAGGACAGCTCTTGAGCGCAGTCGAGGACGCCGAGGGAACACGGAGCCTGGCAATGCCGAATGGCGCGACTGCAGTCCGCGTCGAATACGCCGCACCCAGCGGCGACATTGACGCGCCCGTCAATGAAAACTGGCGCGTGCTCGACGTTCGGCAGTTCGATTGGGGGCAGTCAGGCAGGCAGTGCGTCGTGCTTCGGCCCCAAAGTGGCACAGGCCTCGCGGGAGTCGGCTGGCGCTGTGGCACGACGGAAGATGCTCGGGCCGGTGAAGCGCTCGCCGGGCTGATTCGCAAAGGCCACCTGCGCGGGCCAGACGGAGCAGAGCAACGCGCGGCAGCAGGCGCGCGGCTCGCCAGGCTCAACGACTGCACCAGCTGCCATTCGCCGAACAAGGCCGAAGACCGGCGCCCCGGCGTACTCGTTCAGCGCGGCACCGACCCAGAGGGCCTGTTCAGCGTCCTTTCGATCTTCAGCGACGAGAGCCCGGTTGAACGGTACCGCCCTGTGGATCCCAATCGCGAGGACCCCTTCCTTCAGCCGGTGTGCCCGGGCAGTGACTTCGAACCCGACACCGCGCGCTGCAAAGATGGGAAGCATGCGCGGCTTCGGCTCGACGTCCGGCGCGGCGCCAGCGCGGGTGATTCACACGTCCTTCAAGTCTGCGCTGCACGGCTGCGACTGGCCGCGCGAGTCGATGAAGAGGGACGCAAGGCGCTGCGCCCGCTGCTCACGGAATGCGAGTGAGCAGCGGGGGCTGTTGATGAATTGAGACAGTTTCGGCACCGCGAGTTGACACAGACGTTGCGGGGTCGACCGACGAAAGACATCGAGCGGGCGCAGATCCCCGCTCGCTTTGAACGCACTGATCCTCACCTTCGTCTTCGCTCAGCTGCAGGCCCCTGACGCGGGCATTCCTTCCCCTTCCCTGCCCACGGGCTTTGTCGGGATTCGCGGCCGTGTCGTCGACGGCCGCACCGGCGAAGGGCTGATCGAGGCGACGATCAAGGTCGTCGCCGGCGGCAAGAAGAGCGCGCTCACCGACGTCGACGGGTTCTACCGAATGAAGCTGGCCCCCGGCACCTATGAGCTGCGGGTCTTCTACGAGCTGTACGAGGGCCGCCGGATCCAGAACGTGACCGTGAAGGCCGGCGAGGTCACCACGCTGAACGTCGAGCTCGAGTCAGACGCGCGATCGGTGCAGGAAGTGGTCGTCGAAGCGAAGGCCGACCTGCGCAACGAGTCGGCCCTGCTGCAGGAACGTCGGAAGTCCGCCGTCGTGTCCGACTCGATTGGCGCCCAGGAAATCGCGCGAACGCCCGACTCGAACGCGGGCGAAGCCGTCAAGCGGGTCGTCAGCGCCACGGTGGTTGACGGCCGCTATGTCTTCCTGCGCGGGCTCGGCGGCCGCTACGCGCTCACGCTGCTGAACGGAACGCTGCTGCCCAGCCCCGAGCCCGACGAGCCTTCGGTGCCTCTCGACCTCTTCCCGACTGCGCTGCTCTCGAATCTCAACGTCCTGAAAACGTACTCGCCCGACCTGCCGGCCTCGTTCGGCGGGGGCACGCTCGTCATCGACACCGCCACCTTTCCGACCGCCCTCGAGGCGAGCGTGAAGCTGACCGTGTCGGGAGACAGCGAGACCACCTTCAAGCCGCGCCTCGCCGACCCCGACCGCAGCGGCCGCGAAAGGCTCGGCTTGCCGGATCCTTCAAGTCATCTGCCCGCCGCGTTTCCCACCGACGGCCCGGTGCAGGTGCGCGAGGGCTTCACCTCGGCCGATCGCCTCGCGGCGGCGACGTCTCTGCCCAACCAGTGGACCCCTTCCGTCGCGAGCTCCGCCGCGCCCAACACCTCGCTCGCCGCGCAAGTCGGAAACACGATCAAGCTCGGCGGCGACAAGAAGGTTGGCTACCTGATCGCAGCCCAGTGGGGCCGCAAAGAGCTCACCCGCCACATCACGACCTCGAACCCCGAGCTCGTCGGCGATGAGGTCGTGCCCAACGACCGCTTCACGACTTTGACTGGCAGCGTCGCCGGCACCACGAGCCTGCTTGCCAATGTCGGGCTTCAGCTCAGCCGCGACCATGAGATCAGCGCGCTGGGCCTGTTGGTCAACAACTTCGATGCGACCGCCATCTCGCTCGAGGGAACCCGGCTCGACATCAACTCGAGCCAGAGATCGACGCGCATTCACCCGACTTCCCGGCAGCTCGCCTTTACCCAGCTGCGCGGCTTCCACCGGTTGGGAGCGCTCAACGAGACTGAGGTCGACTGGCAGATCAACTACTCGCGGGTGCGCCGCGACGAGCAAGACATTCGCGACTTCTCGTACGAAGACTCAGGTCTGGGCTCGCTGTGGAGCACCCAGCCCGGCTCGGGCGACCGCTTCTTCGTCGAGCTCACCGAGCAGTCGGCCGGGGGCACGCTCAACGTCAATGTGCCGCTGCGCCCGGGCCTCAAGCTGAAGCTCGGCGGGCTGGGCCAGTACTCGGGCCGGGAGTTCAGCGGCCGCCGCTTTCGCTACCGCAACCGCGGGGGCCTCGACCTGTCAGTGCTGCAGGGGCGCGCGGAAGGGATCCTCACCGACGAAAACCTGGCCGCCGACTACCTGCGCTTCGAAGAGAACACCCGCGCCTCAGACGCCTACTCGGCGACCCGAACCCTCTGGGGAGGCTACGCGCTGGCCGACTGGCGCCCCGTCGACGCGTTTCGGATGCAGGCCGGGCTTCGGTACGAGGGCACGAGCCTCGGCCTCGCTGCCGACTCGCCCTTCAGCGTCGAGCCCGTCTCAGCGAGGCCCCCCGAGGTCCACCGCACCGATCATGACTTGATCCCGTCGGTCAACGTCACCCTGACCCCTCGGGACACCGTCAACTTTCGCCTTGGGTACGCCTACACGCTCGCGCGCCCGACGTTTCGCGAGCTGGGGCCGTTTCTCTTCTACGACTACCTGCGCCGCCGCGACGTCACCGGAAATCCGGACCTCGAAGAGACGCACATTCACCACGCCGACGTGCGCGCCGAGTGGTTCCCGTCGGCCACCGAAGTCCTCGCCGTCAGCGCCTTCTACAAGAACTTCATCAAGCCGATCGAGAAGCTCGCCGCGGGCGGCGGCGGCAGCGGCAACCAGTTCGTCTTCGCCAACGCGGCCGGAGCCAACCTCGTCGGCGCCGAGTTCGAAGCGCGCACCAGCCCAGGGCGGCTGATTCGCGCGCTCTCCGACTTTCGGGTCGGCGCCAACCTCGCGCTCGTCTGGTCTCAGATGGTGCTCGCGCCGATGCCCGGGGTGAACCTCACCAACCAGGTGCGCCCGCTGCAGGGGCAGTCGCCGTACGTCCTCAACACTTTCGTCCAGTGGCGCAACGGGTCGACGGGCACCGAGGTGGGGCTCTTCTACAACGTCAACGGGCCTCGCATTTCTGAGGTCGGCACCGACTCGGTTCCTGATTCCTACGAGCAGGCCTTTCACCAGCTCGACGCCGTCGCCTCGCAGCGGCTCGGCCTGGGCTTCCAGGTGAAGGCGAGCTTCTCGAACCTCCTCGATCAGACGCGGGTCATCACTTCAGGGCAGGTGCAGCAGTGGTCTTACAAGCCGGGTGTTCAGTTCGCGCTCGCGCTTGCGTGGAATTTCCCCAACGAACGGAGCAGCGACAAATGAAGCGACACATCTTGAAAGCAATGGCAGTGGGAGCAGTGGCGGGAGCGATCGCGTTCTCCGCTTGCAGCAGCGGGACCACGACCGGCGGCAATGGGGGCAGCGGCGGTACCGGGGGCAGCGCAGGCGGCGGGAGCGGCGGAGGCAACCAGGGGCAGACCATCACCGTCACCGCCGACATCACCGCGGATACGACGTGGACGACGGGCAATACGTACCTGCTCGACAAGCATGTGTACGTCGGGAACGCGACCGGCGACCTGGCGGGCGCGGTGACTACCCTCACCATCCAGCCAGGGGTCGTGATCAAGGGAAAGGAAGGCACCTCGGTCGTCATCACCCGCACCGGAAAGATCAACGCCGTGGGTACCGCGGCAGCGCCGATCATCTTCACCAGCGCGAAGGCAGTTGGAGATCGCGATCGCGGTGACTGGGGCGGCGTGGTGCTGCTCGGGCGTGGCAAAGCCAACTTCTCTGCGGCTGCTGACGGCGGCACCATGGGCGGCGAGAGCTTCATCGAGGGCTTCCCCGCGTCGGGCAACAAGACGCTGTTCGGCGGCCAGGACGAAGCGTGGAACTGCGGCACGATCAAGTACGCCCGCGTCGAGTTCGCCGGCTACCGCCTCGCCCCGAACAACGAGCTCAACAGCATCACCCTGGGCGCTTGCGGCAGCGGCACGATGCTCGACTACGTGCAGGTGCACATGGGACTCGATGACGGCATCGAGCTGTTCGGCGGCAGCGCAAACCTGAAGCATGCCGTGATCAGCCGGATGGAAGACGACGGCCTCGATTGGGACAACGGCTGGTCGGGCAAGGCGCAGTTCGTGATCGTGATGCAGGAGCCTGCCCACGGCGCCAGTGGCATCGAAGCGGACAACGACGCGACGGGCTCGAACAGCATGCCGCGCTCGAACCCCGAGGTCTGGAACGCGACGTTCATCGGGCGATCGCTGAGCCCGCCGGCGACGGAAGACGGCAACAACAACCGCGGCATTCACCTGCGGCGCAACACGGCGGCACGCATGGGCAACCTGATCGTCACCGGCTTCGGCAGCCTCGGCGTGCAGATCGAATCGCCCGGCACTGCGGCCTCGTTCACCGCGAGCGACTCGTTCATCAAGAACAGCATCTTCTTCAACAACCCGAACGTCGGTTACACGAACGACATCGCAGCGCTCGCCGACGGCGGCACGGTCAATGTCGACTTGCGGCCCGATGGCGGCAGCTTCGACGACAGCTTCAATGAAGAGACCTACCTGATGGGTCAGGCGAACCGGGTGGCGGCGCCGGGGATCACGCTGCCTCTCAATCTGTCGAGCCCCGTCTTCAAGCCGGCAGCGGGTTCGGCCGCGTTGTCGGGCTCGGGGAGCCCTCCGGCGGGTGGCTTCTTCGACGTCGGAGTGACCTTCGTCGGAGCCGTCGGCGCCGATGACTGGACTGCAGGCTGGACCGCGTACCCCAACAACTGAGCTGTCGAAGTCCGAGGCAGCCCTCCGGCGTTTCGCGCCGGGGGGTGATGTCTCTCGTACCGCTCGAGAGTCGAGCTTTCGTCTATTCAGCCGACAGCCGGCGGGGAAGACAAGCAGTGCAAGCAGTTGAGGTGGGGCCAGACGGCTCGCTGCAGTCCCGGCGGAGGTCGAAGTCGAGCAGCTGAATGCGCTGCTCGAGCAAATGGGCCGAGAGCTCGGACTCCAATCGACGGCGATGGCCGTATTCACGCGCCAGCTCGAGCTTGAGCTCAGAAGACGTGGCCTCGAGCCTTTCGCTCAGGTCATCGACCTGGTCCCGCATAGAGATGAGCAGCGCCTCGAGGCGTTCGACGGCAAGGCAGAGATCGGCGTCCATGCCCCTTCGTAGCCGCTCAAGATGGCAACCTCGCGAGAAGGCAGTAACGGGTGCGTCACTTCGGCGACGGGCTTTCGTCGTGCGCGGCCAGATCGCGTCACTTAGCGTCGCGTCGATCACGGGCCGCGCTGCCGCTCTCGGCGACCCACGCCGCCGCGACCTGCCCGACCTGCTGGTAGACGTAGACCATTCGACGCTCGCCGCACTCCACGCCCACCTGTGCGCCAAGCCCGTTCACCGCGTTCAGCACCCGGATCTGCAGCGCATCGGCGGCGCAGCGCAGATCGAACGCCGCCCGATCGAGCGAGCTCTTTCGAAAGCCCGCCTCGAGCTGGGCCCGAATCTCGGCGTCGGTCAGCTCAGGCCTGGGCTCAACGGTCGCACAGCCAGCGGTCAGTAAAAGCAGAGCGGCGAGCTTCATCGTTTCCTCGAAGGTGGTCACTTCGCTTCGGCCTGCGAGACCAACACCCACGCGGTCTGGGTTGCCTGGCTGTCCATCAGGGTGACCGCCACGTTGCGCCACCCGTGCTCGAACTTAAAGACGAAGCCGAAAGTCTCGGACAGGTCTTTCTTCGCGAGGCCGGTGGTGAAACGACCGTAGAACTCCTTCACGTGCGTACAGGGGGCGACCTCTTCGAAGAAGTTTCTTCCGAGCTGTCGTTGCTGGTTGAGACGTGCGAGCGCAGCCTCGGTCTTGTTGAAGGACAAGATCTTCCCGTTGGCGTCGAGTTGAATCATGCCGAACGGGAGCGCATCGAGCGCGCCGAGCGCCAGACCGTCGGCGCTCTTCAGCACCGCTTCAATTTCCTCTGCCTTCGACGCCTTCACTTCGATGGGGTAACCGGATGGGAATTTTTCCATGCCGACAGGTAATTGGGACCTGCGGCGGGCGCTCGGCGAAAGAACCGCTGCGGCGGGCCTTCGCGCGACAAATCGAATGGACCCTCGTCATCGAGCGACGATGACCATGGATTCTCACCAGAACCGTTCCGCAGCCGCTGCTCTTCTGGCCGCGCTGCTCTTCGCTGGCTGCCGCAATGCGCCTCCGGCTGTGCTCCCTGAGGCAGACGGCGGTTCGACTGATGCGCCCGACGCCGGCACCCCCGAGGTCATCAATGGCTGCACCGGAGCCGACCCCGCCGACCTCACGCGCTTCCTCGCTTGCGAGCCGGGCGGCGGCATCTTCGGGAAGTGGATCGTGGATCCGCAGGGGCTGCCCGCCTTCGACTACACCTTCGATCAGCGCACCGACCCCCGGGCCACCTGGGAAAACTCGGAAGACATCGCGCCACGCAATCTCAAGCGCAGAGATCACTTCATCGTCCTCGGCAACAACCGGCTGAACTTCCTCGCCAGCGACGAAGGCTACGTCTCGCTGTACGCCAACGAGCGCGGCCCGGCGTGGGCCAACCGCTTCGACGAGGAGCAGCTCAATCTCGGCGGCGGCTTTTCCTACATTGGCTTGTCCGGAGACGCCTTTGCCACTGCGTACCGCTGGGCGCCTCAGACGGCGGACGCGCGGCGCACCTTCGGGGTCGGCTACTACCGCACCGAGACCCAGTCTCAGGGCGTGAAGGTGGCGCGTCACGTCGTCGCTCCAGAGGGCGACGACCCGGTGCTGATCGACGAGGTCGAGATCACCAACACCTCGAGCCAGACGCTGAGCTTTCAGCACTGGGAATACTGGGACGTGAACAAACACCAGCTGTCGATCGAGTGGGCCCGGACTGGCCTCGGCGCCAAAGGGAGCAACGAAGGTCGCGACGCCATCAACGGCCGCTTCAATCAATCGGTGACCTGGGATCCGGCAGCGAAGGTGCTGCTCGCGCAGCTCACCCCGAAGCCCACCGAAGCCGTGCCGCCCGTCGATGCCCCTGCAGGAATCGACTTTCACCCCGCGCCGATCTTCCTCGCGGCGCTCGACGCCCCGGTCGATGGAGTCCACGCGGATCAGCGCACCTTCTTCGGGTCAGGCACCGCGGCGCGACCCGAGGCCGTGGTGAAGGCCACCAACGGCGCGCCGCTGAACGAGGTCAACGGCAAAGGTCAGCCCGCCTGCCTGGTGATGCGCACGGATCTCACCCTCGCCCCCGGGCAGAGTCGCAAGCTGCGCTTCGCTTATGGATACCTGCCGAAGGGCAAGACCCTGGCGATGCTCGATGCCCACCGTTCGGGTGACGCGCTGGCGCCGTCGCTGGCTCGGTGGAAGAAGCGCCTGGTCTATGCCGACATTCCGGGCAGGCCGCTGTTCCATCGCGAGGCTGCCTGGCGCAGCCACCTGCTGCTGAGCCACACCGTGGTGAACGACTACTACCGCGAGCGCTACACCGCGCAGGGCTCGGCGTACCTCTATCTGCATGGCGCCGACGGCGTGCCGCGCGACCAGGCGCTGTTCGCCGCGGGGCTGAACCTTGTCGACCCCCTGCTTGCGAAGGGCAACCTGCGAATGGCGATGGCGGTGACCGACGCCACCACCGGGCAGCTCGCGTATTCCTTCACCAACTTCGGCCAGGTCGACACCGCGACGATCCACAGCCGCCCCTCGGACCTCGACATCTTCTTGCTCTGGTCGCTGGGCGAGTACCTCGCGGTCACCGGCGACCTGAACTTCCTCGACGAGAAGGTCGAGTTCTATCCACGCGGCGCTGGTCACCCGGCGTCGGTCAGCGACAACACCGTGTTGGATCACGCCCGGGTGGCGCTGACGCACCTGCGGGGCAGCGTCGGCAAGGGACCTCACGGGCTGATCCGAATCTGGGATGGCGACTGGTCCGACGGCATCTCGTACGAAGATCTGTCGCCGCTGGCGGTCGGCTTCACCATTCAAAGCGGCGAGTCGATTCCGAACTCGCAGATGGCGCTCTATGCGCTGCCGTTTCTGGCTGCGGTGATCGAGGGTCGCGATCCGACGCTGGCGATGGAGCTGCGCACCTTCGCAGCGTCGCTCGAGCAGCCGGTGCGCGACGCGTTCGGCACCCGCTGGTTCGGCCGTGCCTGGGTCCGCAACTCAATCAACCAGGGCTACCTCAAAGGCAACGATGCGCAGACCGACGCGTTCAACTCGAACTTCATCGATCTGGAGGCCCAGCCGTGGGGCGTGTTGAGCGGAGTGCTCGCCGCTTCGCAGCGCGACCGCCTGCTCGACGAGGTGACCGCGCGGTTGGACGCTCCGTCTCCGATTGGTCCGCGGCTGCGCGAAGGCGGCCAGGTCTGGCCGGCGATCAGCCAGCTGATGACCTGGGCCTGGTCGCGCCACCGCCCCGAGCTCGCCTGGCGCAGCCTCGACCAACAGCTGTACGCCACCCACGCGAAGGTTTTTCCCGAGCAGTGGGTGGGGATCTGGGCTGGCCCCGATGGCTTCTCGTCCACCGGCACCGGGGGAGCCTGGGCGAGCCCGGTGACGCCGATGACTGACTTCCCGGTGAACAACATGAACCCCGAGGCGATGTGGCTGTTCGGCCTGGCGCGCGCCGCGGGGGTTGAGCCGACGCCGGGCGGGCTGCGAATCACCCCCAGCGTGCACTCGACCGTCGACTTCCCATTGCTGCGGCTCTCCACCGGCGCGACGGGACTCTCGGGCGAATACCGCGCCCGCAACCCGGGAGCGATCACCCTCTTTGTTGCGGTGCCGGCCGGCTCGAGCCCTCAGGCCCTGGTCAATGGGGTGAGCGTGCCTGCCAACGTGTCGGCTGGGCGGTTGAGCTTGCCGCTCACGTTCATCGCCGGTCAGCGGATCCCGTTCGAGGTTCGGTACTGACAGGGGTCGAGCCCGCGACGGTCACCGAATGGCGCACCCAGCCCGGGACGAAAGGCTCGGCCACGCCGGTCGGCTGGTCCTGCTCGACATGCCGATGGACCTTTGGTGCAACGAGCATCACGTCGCGCCCGGCCTCGAACGCCTGGGCGCGGACGAGCCCCAGATACGCGCGGTTCAGATCGAGCGCGCGGGTGGGGCCAGGCACCAGCAAAAGCGAAACGTCTCGAGCGAGCGCGGCGAAGGCTTCTGGCCGCGGCTTGCCCGCATCGAAGAAGCGCAGCGCTGCCTCGGTGTTGGCGTGGAAGTCGTCGGCGGCGCCCAGCTGCCTGAGCCAGTGGGCGTACTCGCCTTCCCCGTCCGCTCTGCGCGGCTCTTGAATGTCGTGTAGCTGCGTCTTGGTGGCGTACCGCCAGCCGGCCTCACCCGGGAGCTTGCGCGCGAAACTGAAAGTCGAGTCAGACGTGGCACCGACGCCGCCGTGGCAGCCAATGCAAGAGGTGATCTCTTCCGAGGTCTGCGGCCGCAACGCCCCCCGTTCATCCTCGATCAGGCCCTGCAGCACCCAGCCGGTTCCGCTGTGCGCGCCGCCGCCGCCCAACTGGGGGTGCCGCAGGCTGTTCGGAGACTTCGTCTTCTCTCGCCCTTCGGCGAGCGCGTTCTCTTCGAGCTGGGCGTAGTTGAGCCAGCGAACTTTGCGCATTCGCCGCAGCTCTTTGAGCCGCACCGACGGCCCTACCTCGTTCGCGTCGACATCGAAGTACCGAACCGTGTGAAGAAACTCGGTCTCACGTGGAAACAGCCCCGCGACCAGACGCCCGTCAACCGCAGGATCCAACTGGGCAGCGCGGCCGACGTAATGCAACGGGCGCTCGGGTCGCAGCGGCCACTCGAAGGCGATTGAAGTCGCGGTCGCAAGCTGGCCGTCACCATCGAGATCCACCCCCAGCGGGCGTTCGTCGGTTGCCTTGATCGGCACGTCCTCGCGGCGAATAAAGGCCTCGAGCAAAGCGAGGTTCAGCCGATAGACGTCCGCGCTCTGCTTACCGTCGTCGGCCTCCCGAAAAGCAGCCGGCAGTCGGATCATCGCGTCGCCGTCCGAGCCGTTGGTGGGGAGGAACATCCCCGGCAACGGCAAGTAGGTGAAGGCCCGCCAACCGCTGAGCGCTCCAGAAGGAGTCCGGTCGAAGCCTTCGGCATCGAATCGAAACCAGCAATCGGCGTCGCGTCCTGCCGAATAGTTCTGCTCGCGAACCCAGGCCAGCACCGCCGAGTCGGCGAGCTCCGCGGCAGGCGGCGGAGAGAAGAGGTTGCGCCAGGGATTCTGGGTGGCCGCTCGCGCAAAGCTCAGCTGCGTCTGCTGCGGCGCATCCTCGATGAAGTTCGGGATGCGGGGAGTCTGGTGACAGACATGACACCCGCTCGACGTCGCGCTGGTCTTCGCCCAACACTGCGCTGGAATCCACGCCACCGGGTTGGGCGGCGAGGGGGGCGAGGCCAGCCGCTGAGGCGTGCGGGCTGGCCACGCCACCAATCCAGCCAGCACGAGCGCGACGATCGAGACAAACCCCCAGAGGCGCACTACTCGACCCGGGGAAAGGGGCCGAAGTAGCCCGTGTAGGACTCGCGATCTGCGGCAGCCGACACCTTCTCGGTGTCCGATTCACCGAATGGGTGCTGCACCTGCATCGTGAGGTATGAGAAGCCGTTGAGGTCGGGGTACCAGTAGACGCCGGTGGTCTCTGATCCGTACGGCGTCGAAGCGATGCGGGTGAGCTCGCGGGTGAGCAGGTCGTAGCTCCAGACGACATCGTTCTGGTGTCCATCGACGGTGTCCTCTCCGATGATCAGGGTGTGGTACCCGGTCATGAACGTGAGGTTGTCGGGGTTCGCGATGCCGTTGACGCTGCAGTTGTTGTTCGCCATCGGCAGGCCGAGATCGTTGGTCGACCCAGTCGAAGCATAGGGGCTCTCGGCCGGGTAGAGGCTGGCGCCCGGCGCCTTGAGCCAGGTGCCTTCGATGAACGAGCGGGCCTGCGCGGCGATGTAGTCGCTGCCGAGGGCCGAGCTCGGGCCGATGGTTAGCTCGAACACGGCCCCGCAGTCGTTTCGCGCGAGCTTGATGTGGTTCGGCCCGCCGAGGTCCTTGCCGGCCGGATCGTCGGTCATTCCCTGGTTTAAGTCGCTGAAGGCCACGAAGAGCCGGCTGGTCGCCGGGTCGAACGTCATTCCCTCGGTCTTGCGGAACTCGGTGGTGGCCCCGAGGTACGCGGCGTAGCGGCGTGACTCGAGGAAGGCGGCGGCCTTCTCCATTCCAGGCTTGAGCTTGAGGCACTCGAACCCGGTGTCGGTGTTCAACGACTTGAAGCCGGCCACCGTGTCGCACGCGCCCGCCACCGGCGCCTGCGCGTCAAAAATCTGCGAGAAGCGCGTCTGCGCGGTGAGCAGCGCCTTCACCTCGGCGTTGGTCGCGTGGCCCAGCTCGATCCAGTAGAGGTCGGCGGCACCGTTGGCCGAGCCGGCGGCGCTCGTCTGGAACCAGCGCGCGGCGAAGAGCTTGCCCGCCGACAGGTCTCCGGCGGTGTCGGCGATGAACAGATAGAAGCCGTCGTTGGCGCCATCGTCCGAGAGGTAGACCGTCTTCTTGTCCGGCATGACGTAGGCGAGCTCGAGGGCACGGCGCCCCATCGCGTAGTGCTTGGTGACGTTGGTCACTCCCGCTTCGGTGACTGCCACCTCGACGGCGTAGCCATACTGATACGGGTCGTAGACGGTGCGCGCCTCGGCGATCGAGAGATCAGGAATGCCGTCGATGTTCACGTCGGCGTAGATGTCTTTTCCGAAGTAGCGAAGCATCTGCTTGCCGGTACCGAGCTGGTTGATGTTGGTCGCGGTCTCGTACGCGCGGGCGTCGGCCGGGTACTCCTCGCTGCCCAGGTGGGTGCCCCACGGGCTGACGCTGCCCGCACAAGGAATCCACAGACCACCCACTGCCGCAAAGTCGATCGGCCGGGTCGAGACCGCGGTCAGCTGCCCTTGCGCGCTCTGGCTGAGCTCCGAAAGGTACATCGCGGCGGGTGCGGTCTCGAAGTGGGTAACGGCGAAGACCTTGCTGCCAACCTTCAGCAGCGACGAGAAGTCGTTTGAAGGCGACACCACCTCTGAGCCGTCTTGATTCTTGATAGGCATTCCGTCTTTGCCCGTGATGCGGCCGAAGACATTGGCGCCGAGCATCTGCCGGCTGCGCAGCAGCGTGTTGTAAGAGACCGGGGTTCGCTTGCCGTCGAGCGTCAGCGCGCTGCTGCTGAGCACCTTGCGCTTGAGGGAATCGGAAAGCGCCGGCTCAATCGGAGCGAACTGGGCGACCTTCACCGCCCCCGCAGGCCCCGGCTTCCCATCGACGCCGTTGGCTCCATTGCTTCCGTTGGTGCCGTTGGTGCCCTGCGTTCCAGCGGTGCCGTCGCGCCCGTTCGAGCCGTCGCGGCCATCGGCGCCGTCGCGAACGGTACCGCATGAAGTTGCAATCAGCAGAAGGGGGAAAAGGAGCGTTCGGTTCATGCGGCGCTACTTACTGATCGTGCGATCGACCCGATGCAACATGCCCGCAAAGGTCGCGTCTCGAACGGGTGGCATTTGCCGCTGTCCGAATCTCGTGCGGAGCCCCGCCGCGCCAGTTACTTCGTCCGCGCTGTCCAACCTTATACAAGGACTACACATGAACCGCCTGATGCTGACCGTTGCGCTCGCTTCGTCCGTCGCCTTCGCAGCCCCCGAGACCAAAGACGTCGTTGATACTGCGGTGGCAGCGGGTGACTTCAAGACCCTCGCCACCGCCCTGACCGAGGCCGGGTTGATCGAGACCCTAAAGGGCAAGGGCCCGTTCACGGTCTTCGCTCCGACCGACGCGGCGTTCGCGAAGATCCCGAAGGCAGACCTCGACGCGCTGCTCAAGGACAAGAAGAAGCTCGCCGCGGTGCTCACCTACCACGTGGTTCCGGGCAAGGTGATGGCGGCCGACGTGGTGAAGATGAAAGACGGCACGAAGGTCAAGACGGTCTCGGGCAAGTCCTTCACGCTCGGAAACAAGGACGGCAAGGTGATGGTGGACGGCGCGGCCGTGACGAAGACCGACATCGAAGCGTCAAACGGCGTGATTCACGTCATTGACACCGTCATCCTGCCCAAGTGACGTAAAGGCCAGGTGTCGGGCGCCGCGTTGCCTGCAGCGCCCGACGGCTCTAGTGCTGGTCCTTTTCAATCAGTGCAGCGACCCGCTTGAACATCTCGTCGCGCATCTGCGGCGAGATGGTGTGCTTCACCCCGGCGTACTCGCGCAGCTCGACGTTGGCGCCCGTGCGCTGGAATCCTTCCACCGCCGCCCTGCCCCACATCACCGGGATGACGTCGTCATCGGCGCCGTGCATCGCGAAGATCGGCGCGGACTTCGTCTGGGGCTGAAGGGTCGAAGGCAGGGCTCCGGCAACGGGGATCGCGAGGCGGATGTCGTCGGGGTGCCGCGCCGCGAGCAGGAAAGACATCACCGCGCCCTGCGAGAACCCCATCACGATCACCTTGCGGCCGTTGGCGACCTTCTGAATCGAGCGCCACAGCGCCGCTTCGGCCGGCGCGATCTCGGCCCCCATCTGCGCCTCGTCGATGCCCTTCGGCCAGTTGAACCACGCGAAGCCAGGCCCATACGGAATCGGCCCCTGCGGCAGTGCGACCTGCGCTTTGCCGGGGAAGGGGCGCCAAAGATCGACCAGCTCTTCGGGCGAAGCTCCGCGGCCGTGCAGCGCGATGATCAGCGGAGATGACGGTGTGGCGCCGTTGGCGAAGAGCTCGACGGTGCGGAGCTCGGGGGCAGGCGCAACCGCAGGCCCAGGGCTCTTGCACGAGACGCACAGCAACAGCGCGACGGCGTGGAATCGCATCTAGCGCGCCGGCGCGTAGTCCAGCTGCCGGCCCGGCACCGCGAGGCCGGGGAACAGCCGCCACAGCGGCTGCGACGGAGCTTCGACGGTGAGATCGATCAACGCGGTCGTCTCGCGCGCCATGCGCAGCAGCGCCTCGCGATCGACGCCGAAGACGCGGGCCAGGTGTCCCATCGGCCACTTGTTCTTCAGCTTCTCGAACGAAGACTCTTCGTCGTCGTCGGGCAGCTCGGCGTCTTCGTAGCGCAGCGACTCGCCGCCAACCTTGCGGCCATTCGCATAACTGACGACTTGCTCGAGCTCATCGGGGTCGAAGACGTAGGCATGAACCACCAACGACAGGTGCTCGGACATCCGGCGGGCAAAGGCGTGGTGGCTCAAGTACCAGCGCGCGCCGTTGCGGCCGTAGGTGTGGGCGCCATCGAAGGCAAAGCGGGCGATCTTCACTCCAGGAAGCACGCTGACGAGCAGCCCACAGTCGTCGGCCAGCTGGCCGTCGGCCTCGATCGCCTGACGCGCGAGCCTCTGCAGCCAGGCCACGTCGACGTCCTCATATGGGCACAGATACCCGCCGTGTGATTCCAAGGTTTGAGACCCCCCGCGCTGAAAACGACGCCGCTATTACGCGATCGCCACCGCCACAACAAGGTCTGCCCCTCGGAAATCGACAGTACTTTTGGACGTTTGTGACGCGCTGCGACATTGACCCACCTGGGCGCCTGGGCCCAGTTGCCGCGCGGTTTTTGGGACTTAGGTTTGCCGCATGCGAATGGAAAAGTTCACGATCAAGGCGCAGGAAGCGATTCAAGAAGGCCAGTCGCTGGCGCGACGCGCGAATCATCCGAACTACGAGCCTGAGCACCTCGCCCGGGCGTTGCTGTCGCAGGAGGACGGCATCGTGGTGCCGATGCTCCAGAAGATCGGCGTCGACGTGAAGCTTTTGGGGGGCCGCATCGACGAGGCGCTGGCGAAGTTCCCCACCATCAACGGCGGCGCCGGAGCGACCCTCTCGCAGCGCCTGCTCACCACCTTCGACCGCGCGGAAGACGAGGCGAAGAAGCTCAAAGACGACTTCACCAGCAGCGAGCACCTGTTGCTCTCGCTGTGCGCGGACAAGAGCATGATTGGAGAGGCCTTCAAGAGCTCGGGGATCACGCGCGACCGCGTGCTGGCGGGCCTCAAGGAAGTGCGCGGCGGTGGGCGGGTGACGAGCCAGGACCCCGAGGGCAGCTACCGCGCGCTCGAGAAGTACGGGCGCGACCTCACCGAGGCGGCGCGCAACTCGAAGCTCGACCCGGTGATCGGCCGCGACGAAGAGATCCGCCGCACCATTCAGGTGCTCTCGCGCCGCACCAAGAACAACCCGGTGCTGATCGGTGAGCCCGGCGTCGGCAAGACGGCGATCGTCGAAGGCCTCGCCCGGCGCATGGTCGACGGCGACGTGCCCGAGAGCCTCAAGCGCAAGAAGCTCATCTCGCTGGACCTCGGCGCGATGGTCGCGGGCGCGAAGTTCCGCGGCGAGTTCGAAGAACGGCTCAAGGCGGTCTTGAAGGAAATCACCTCGGCGCAGGGCGAGATCATCGTCTTCATCGACGAGCTCCACACGATCGTCGGCGCGGGCAAGGCCGAAGGCTCGATGGACGCGGGCAACATGTTGAAGCCCGCCCTCGCCCGCGGCGAGCTGCACTGCATCGGCGCCACCACGCTCGACGAGTACCGCAAGCACATCGAGAAGGACGCGGCGCTCGAACGACGCTTCCAGCCGGTGATGGTCGGCGAGCCGACAGTGGCCGACACGATCAGCATCCTTCGCGGCTTGAAGGAAAAGTACGAGGTCCACCACGGCGTTCACATTCAGGACTCGGCGCTGATCGCCGCGGCGACGCTGTCGCAGCGCTACATCGCCGACCGCTTCCTGCCGGACAAGGCGATCGACCTGATCGACGAAGCCGCCAGCCGTCTGCGCATCGAGATCGATTCGATGCCGAACGAGATCGACGACGTGCGCCGCAAGGTGATGCAGCTCGAGATTGAAAGGCAGGGCCTGAAGAAAGAGACCGACGCCCACTCGCGCGAACGCCTGCAGGTGATCGAGAAGGAGTCGGCCGACCTGAACGAGAAGTTCAGCGCGCTCAAAGCCCACTGGGAAACCGAGAAGGTTCAGATCGCGGGCATCCGCGGCGTGAAGGAAAAGGTCGAGCAGGCGCGCAACGACATGGCGACTGCCGAGCGCAAAGGTGAGCTGAACCACGCCGCCGAGCTGAAGTTCGGGGTGCTGCCTTCTCTGGAAAAAGAGCTGGGCCAGCACACGTCGCGCCTCGCCGAGCTGCAGAAGAAGAAGCGGTTCCTGAAAGAAGAGGTCGACGCCGAAGACATCGCGCAGGTGATCGCCAAGTGGACGGGGATCCCCGTATCGAAACTGCTCGAGGCCGAGATGCAGAAGCTCATCTTGATGGAAGACCGCCTCGCCCAGCGCGTGGTCGGCCAGCGGCCGGCGATCGAAGCCGTCTCGAACGCCGTGCGCCGGGCGAGAAGCGGCTTGCAGGATCCCAATCGCCCCATCGGCTCTTTCATCTTTCTGGGCCCCACCGGCGTCGGAAAGACAGAGACCGCGAAGGCGCTGGCCGACTTCTTGTTCGACTCTGACCAGGCCATGATCCGCATCGACATGTCCGAGTACATGGAAAAGCACAGCGTCTCGCGGCTGGTCGGTGCTCCTCCGGGGTACGTCGGCTACGACGAGGGCGGGCAGCTGACCGAAGCGGTGCGGCGGCGTCCGTACTCGGTGGTGCTCTTCGACGAGATCGAAAAGGCTCACCACGATGTCTTCAACATCCTGCTCCAGATTCTCGACGAAGGCCGGCTGACCGACAGCCAGGGCCGCACCGTCGACTTCCGCAACACGGTGCTGATCATGACCAGCAACATCGGCTCACAGGTGCTGCAGCACGCGCTGGTCGGCAAGGCAGGCAAGCTCGACGAGAAGGTGCGCGGCCAGGTGATGGACGCGCTCAAAGAAGCCTTTCGCCCCGAGTTCTTGAACCGCGTCGACGAGATGGTGATCTTCGAGCCGCTGAAGAAGGAAGACATCGCCGAGGTGGTGGGCCTGCAGCTGGCGCGCTTGCAGAAGCTGCTCGCCGACAAGCGGCTGTCGATCACCCTCTCTGACAAGGCGAAGGCCTTCCTCGCCGACGCCGGCTACGACCCGACCTACGGCGCGCGCCCGCTGAAGCGCGCGATTCAGAAGTACGTGCAAGACCCACTGGCGCTGAAGATTCTTGCCGGCAGCTTCGCTCCGGGCGATCGGATCGAGGCCGATGTGGCGGGCGAGGCGCTGACCTTCAAGAAGTCGGTGTCGAACTAAGCCGACTGTCGCGACGCTTCCGTTTCAGGCCGGCGGCTTGGGGTCGCCGGGCGCGACGGTCGGCTCGATCGACGGCTCGACAGTGGGGAGCGGCTGGGCGGCGAGGGCAGCGGCGGCTTCGGCGTTGCGGGCGGACTCGCGGCGGTTCGCCAGCTGCGTCGACTCGGCGAGGAACTGGTCGTACTGACCCTTGCGCGCCTCGGCGGCCGCGTCGGCGACCTTCTGGCGCGCCTCGGCCCACACCCTGCCCCGCTTACCGGCCCAGACCGAGAAGAAGATGCCCGAGAGCGTGCAGCCCGCCCAGACGAGGTTCTGCACCGGTTCGGCGAAGGTCGTCTCGACGCCGTTGCTCACGATGCGAATCGAGGCGCTGAAGAACGTGCCGGTGAGCGCCCCGATGATCGCCGCCCGCCAGATGGGCAGCTCGAGGAAGCGCGAGGCGAGGTGAATGAGCGACGGCAGGACGAAGAGGATCCACAGCTGGCCGACGAGGACGAGGACGGCAAAGGTGACGAAGCGGTTGTCGGCGGCGACGAGCCGGTGGTTGAGCCGGTTCATCAACATCACCGAGAGGATCGTGCCGCCCGTGTAGGCGAGGAAGCCGAAGCCTACCATCAACATCAGCTGGCGGGCCTTCGCCTCCAGCCGGGCCAGCGGTTTTGCTTTCCGTTCAGTCACGCGCGCGGACGACAGTAGCTCAATCTTCGTGGCCCTTCGCGTTTGGTCCTGGCGGGCTGCCGTAGAACACCTCGGCGAGGGTGAGCCCGTGCGGCGGAGCGGTGACGCCCGCGTGTTCCCGGCTCTTCGCCTCGAGCACTTCCTTCACCCAGGCCGGTGGGTGCTTGCTGCGGCCGACGTTGACCAGGGTGCCGATCAGGTTCCGCACCATGTGGCGCAGAAAGGCGGTGCCTTCGACGGTGAAGACGATCTCGTCGCCCACCGCGCCACTGAAGTCGGCGCGGGTGATCACGCGAACCGGGTGCTTCGCCTCGCACTCGGCGGCGCGGAAGCTCGAGAAGTCGTGCTTGCCCAGCAGGTGCTGTGCGGCCGCTCGCATCGCCTCGAGGTCCAGGGGCTGAAAGATTTCCCAGTGCGACAGCCGGCGCAGCGGCGAACGCGCGCGCAGATTGCTGATTCGGTACTGGTACCGCTTTCCCGTCGCCCACCGCCGGGGGTCGAACGCCGGGTCGACCTCTTCCGCCTTCACCACCGCCACGTCGTCTGGCAGCAAGCCGTTGAGCCCCAACCAGTACGCCCGCAGCGGAAGATTCAGCGGCGAATCGAAGACAGCGACCTGGCCCCGTGCGTGGACGCCCGAGTCGGTTCTTCCAGCGGCATACACGTCGACCGAGGCCCCCAACAGCTGCTGCAGCGCTCGCATCAACCGGCCTTGAATCGAGGGCCCGTTGGGCTGCAGCTGCCACCCGACGTAGTGGGTGCCGTCGTACTCGAGAACCAGCTTGATCCGCGGCATCTGGAACAAGCGTGTATCAGCCACTGGAACTTATCTGAAATCCCGGGTGTCATGGCTGCCCATGCCCCCGGACGTGATGCTCTTCCTTGCTTCGAGCGGTATCACCTTCGTTGCGTCGCTGATGTTCCTGGTCAGCGACGAGGTCGAGCCGAAAGCCGAGCTCGACGACCCGGCGCTGCACGTGCCCTTCTGCTTGCCGCCGCTGCGTTTGCAGCAGGTGCCGCCCCCCTTGCCGATTCGGCCCGACTGTTCGGTGAACGTGTCGACCGCGGGCCTTCACAGCGTGATGACGATGCGCCCGTCGGATGGCGACGAGTGGCTGGTGACGCTGGAGTGTGTGCCGATCGCCGACAGCGCGGCGCTTCAGGTGCGCGGCAATGACGGCGTCGGAGCGGTCAGCGATCTTCGCTGGCACGGCCGCGCGGGCCTCGCGAAGCCGACGAAGCGGCAGTGGAAGACGCGCCCCGGCCGGGCGTGATTTCTAGGCCGGGGTAGAGAGAAGGACGTCGAACCGGGCCCCGCCTGAGGCGTTGTTCGCGGCGGTCAGCGTGCCGCCCGCCTGGGTCACGTAGTCGTGGCAGAGCATCAGGCCCATGCCGGTGCCCTTGCCGAGCTCCTTCGTGGTGATGAAAGCGTTGAAGAGCCGCGGCAGCACCTCGGGGGCGATGCCCGGGCCGTTGTCCTGCACCGAGAAGCGCACGTGGCCAGGCTCGGCCGAGATCAAAAGCTTCACGCAGCCCTTCGCGGCCTCGACAGCGTCGATCGCGTTGACGAGCAGGTTGACCATCACCTGGGTCAGGCGGCCTTCGTGGGCGAGCACCTCGGGAAGGTTTGCCAGGTCGCCGATCTCGAGCCGCACCTGGGTGCCGGCCCGGATCTGTGCGATGCGCACCGCGGGCGCGACGAAGCGCGAGACCTCGACCGGGACCCGATGCACCGGCGCGTCGTGCGACAGACCCTTGAGGTCTTTGATCACCTGATCGACGCGGCTCAGGCCGGTGAGGCTCTCTGCGAGGGCTGCCTTCACCTCGGGGTCGACGGCGGTGGCCGCGAGCTCTTCCAGGGCGAACTGCACGTTGGTGCGGACGAAGGCCAGCGGGTTGTTGATCTCATGCGCGATCGACGCCGACAGCTGGCCGAGAATGGCGAGCTTCTCGGATCGCGCGCGGCGCTGTTCGCTCTCGTCCAGCTGCTGGGTGACGCGGCCGTGCTCGAGGGCGCGGTGGATCTGGGCGATCATCGAGAACTTCTCTTTGCGCGCGTGCAGGTACGCGAAGACGGCGACCATCAATGACAGCGACCCCCACACGATCAGCGGCTTCGGCGAGTGCGCGTAGATCACACAGCCACCCGCCAGGTTGGTGAGCGCGACGAGAAGCGTCGCGTTGGGCTCGACTGGCATCATCATCGTGAAGAGAAAGGGCACCACGAGCAGCGCCAGAAGAAACGGGCTCTCGACGCCGCCGCTGCCGACGATGCTCACCGCGATGCACAGCGACAGCACCACCCCGCAGACCAGCACCAGCCAACGCACCGTGCGAATCGTGGCCCAGCCCGACAGAAACCCGACGGCCAGGAAAAACGCGGCCCCGCCCAGCCGCAACGGCACCATCAGCTTCAGGTTCGCGCCCAGGACCCAGTCGATCGGCAGGTAACCCGCCATCGCGATGCCGACGAAGACCCACATCCACCGCCGGCCGCGAATGAACCTCTCGAGCTCGAGGGTCGCGAGGTCGGGTTTCACCCGCTGAGGTGGGACAACACCTGTGCCGTCAGGTGCAACCACCCGGGAAACGGCGCTCATTGGTTGAGACATTTGTTCACGCCAGACCACTAGGCATGAACCGTTCCGTCGCTTCGCTCAGCGGTATTTCAGCCAGTTACCGACGATGTCGCGAACCAGGCTGGACACGCTGACATTGTTGCGGCGGGCGATGCCGTTCAGCGCTTCCATTTCCTTCGCACCCAGCGGCACGGTCAACGTGGCGCCGCCCTGGCCGTTGGGCACTTCGGCGCCGGCTGAGATCGCCTCGACGGACGAGATGATCTCTTCCGCCTCGTCCAGCACCTCTTCGGGCGTGGGCCGCGGCGCGTCGGCGAGGCGAGACTTCTCTTCCTCTAGCTCGTCGTTGAAGAGCTGCTTCAGGAAGTTGCTGAGGTGGATGTTGCTGGGCGTGAACTCGTACTGGCTCAGGAACTGATCCAGGTCGTACTGCATGTCCCACGCGGTCTGGTACCGGCGCTCGCGGTCTTTCTCGAGCGCCCGCATCAAGATCGCTTCGACCGCTTCGGGAATGTCGGCCTTGAAGTAGCTGGGCGCGTAGATCTTCCCTTCGGTGATCGACTTGAGGATCGCGACCTCGCTGTCACCGGTGAAGAGCTTGAACCCGGTGAGCCACTCGTAGAGCACGGTGCCCAGCGAGAAGAGATCAGACCGGCAGTCCAGCGGCTTGCCCATGCACTGCTCGGGGCTCATGTACGAGAGCTTCCCCTTGATCTCGCCCGCGCGCGTCTGCTCGATCTGGTTCGCGGCCTTCGCGATGCCGAAGTCGAGCACCTTCACCGTGCCGTCGAACGAGACGAAGATGTTCTCGGGCGTGACGTCGCGGTGAACGATGTTCAGCGGGTTGCCGTAGAGGTCGACCTTCTGGTGCGCGTAGTAGAGGCCTTCGCACACCGAGCTGGCGATCTTCAGCGCGTACACCATCGGGAAGGGGATCCCCATGCTGTCGGCCTTCGGGATGATGCGACGCATGTCGCGCCCGAAGATGTATTCCATCGCGATGAAGTACGACTCGGAGATCTTTCCGAGGTCGTAGATCTGCACGATGTTCGGGTGGTTCAGCTGGGCCGCCAGCTTCGCCTCGTTCAAGAACATCTTCACGAAGCTCGCCTGGTTCGAGAGATGCGGGCGAATGCGCTTGATGACGATCGTCTTCTCGAAACCTTCGAGGCCCGCCTGGCGCGCGAGGAAGATCTCGGCCATGCCGCCGACGGCGATCCGATCGATCAGGGTGTATTTGCCGAAGCGGGTCGAACCCGTCTTCGCTTTTTGCGCATCGGCCATGAGGGCGCGGGGACCTTATTTCACCAGCGCTGAATCGAACAGGAAGACCAGCCGGCGTTCGTACTCAGGCCCGTCGACCCGGGCGTAGTCCCCATGGTGGGCGCCCGGCACCAGCCACAGCGCCTTGGGCTCGCAGGCGGCGGCGAACAGCCGGGCTTCCATGTCGACGGGGGTGCTGACGTCGTCCGTGCCGTCAATGAGCAGCACCGGCCGGGGCGAGATCTTGCAGATGACGTCGATGGGGTGGACCCGATCGACCGCCACCCCGTTCAGCTGCATCGCCTTCTTCACCGGGATCTGGCTCAGCGGGCCCCACTTGCTGGCCTCGTGGTCCAGCTCGTCGGTGAGCGTGGTGTAGGTGCCGGTGGCGACGACGGCCTTCAAGCGGGGGTCGACGGCGCCAACCTCGATCACGGTGCTGCCACCCATCGAAAAGCCCAGGGCGCCGATGCGGTCGGGGTCGACGCCGGGCAGGTGCGCGACAAAGGTGATCGCGGTCACCAGCGACATCTGCTCGCGATCACCCCAGGTGACGAGGTCGCCTCCACTGGCGCCGTGGCCCGGCAAGTCGAAGGCGAGCACGCCGAAGCCGTGCTTCACCAGGAGCTCGAGCTCGGGCAGCATCTGCGCCCGGTTGCTGCTGAAGCCATGAAGAAGAATGACGGCGGCCTGGTTCTTCGATGGCACCCACCAGCCGCGCAGCACGATGCCGTTGGGCTCGGCGAACTCGACGTGGGTCAGGCCTGAAATGGGTGGGGCCTCGGGCACGGCGACCCGCGGGGGGTGAAGCTGCGACAAGGCAAACCGCCAGCTGCGCACCACGATCAGGGACGCGAAAGCGAGCGCCAGGAAAACAATGGCAACCGCGACGCGCTTCACTTCTTCGAAGACGCGACGTTCTGCCCCATCACGAGCCGGCCAGAATCCCACCGGGCGTTGAAGGTGTACGACACGCGGTGAATTTCACCCTCGAAGGTGAAGCCCCGCGCGAACTTCTGCTGCACGCAGAGCGCGACGCCGGCGTTGTGTGGCTCGGTGCGCGCCTCGGCGTTGGTGGCCGAGCCGTCGGGCCGGAGCTCGACCTCGAGCAGCCCTTCGACGCGCGACTCTTTGCCCAGGTGCCGGTGCATGCAGTCGTCGACGTTGCCCTTCATGAAGAAGGTGCGAATTCGATCAGAGAGCTCGCCGCCTTCAGGGGGAGCATCGGCGGGCTCGATCGCTCCGGCGTTGATCTTCTCGGGCGCGCGCGGGCCGGAGTCGAAGTAGCTCGACGCGAACATCGCGCCCCCGAAGAGCACGAGCAGACCCACCGCACCGAGGAGGATCACCGACGGTTTGATGCCGTCTTTCTCGTCGTTCGCCATTGTCAGAGGTACGCCTCGATCGGGGGGCAGCTGCAGACCAGCTTGCGGTCGCCCAGCACGTTGTTCACGCGGCCAACGAAAGGCCAGAACTTCCGCGAACGAACTTCCGGCGTGGGGAAGGCGGCGCGCGCGCGGGAGTACGGCCGCGTCCACTCGTCCTTCGTCACGAGCTCGGCGGTATGCGGCGCGTGCTTCAGCAGGTTGTCTTCCTTCGACGCCTTGCCGTCTTCGATCTCTTTGATCTCTTCGCGGATGCTGATCATCGCGTCGCAGAACCGGTTCAGCTCAGGCAGCGGTTCGCTTTCCGTCGGCTCGATCATCATCGTGCTCGCGACGGGGAAGCTGACCGTGGGCGCGTGGAAGCCGTAGTCCATCAACCGCTTCGCGATGTCTTCGACCTCGACGCCGCTGGTGTTTTTGAGCTTGCGCATGTCGAGAATGCACTCGTGCGCCACGAACCCGTTCTTGCCCTGGTAGAGCACCGGGTAGGCGTCCTTCAGGCGGCGGGCGACGTAGTTGGCGCTCAAGATCGCCATGCGGGTGGCGTTGGTGAGGCCCTCACCGCCCATCGCCTGGATGTAGACGTGGCTGATCAGCAGGACGCTGGCGCTGCCGTACGGCGCGGCTGAGACGGGGCCCGGGCCGTTGACTCCGCCGACCTTCACCAGCGGGTGGTTGGGCAGGTGCTCGACCAGGTGGGCCGCGACGCAGATGGGGCCCATGCCCGGGCCGCCACCGCCGTGGGGGATGCAGAACGTCTTGTGCAGGTTCAAGTGGCAGACGTCGGCGCCGAAGTCGCCCGGCCGGCAGAGGCCGACCTGGGCGTTCATGTTCGCGCCGTCCATGTAGACCTGCCCGCCCTGCGCGTGAACGAGCTCGCAGATCTCCTTGATGTCTTCCTCGAAGACGCCGTGGGTCGACGGGTAGGTGACCATCAGCGCGGCCAGCTTGTCCTTGTGCTCCAGGGCGCGCGCCTTCAGGTCGGCGAGGTCGACGTTGCCGTTCTCGTCGGTCTTCACCACCACCACGCGGTAGCCGGCCATCACCGCCGAGGCAGGGTTGGTGCCGTGCGCCGACTGCGGAATCAGGCAGATGTCGCGGTGCCCCTGCCCCCGCGCTTCCTGGTAGCTGCGAATCGCGAGCAGGCCGGCGTACTCACCCTGGCTGCCGGCGTTCGGCATCAGCGACACGCCCGCGAAGCCGGTGATCTCTTTGAGCGCGTGCTCGAGCCCTTCAAAGACTTCCTGGTAGCCGAGCGTCTGCGACGGCGGAGCGAACGGGTGCATGCGCCCGAACTGCGGCCACGTCACCGGCACCATCTCGCTGGTCGCGTTGAGCTTCATCGTGCAGCTGCCCAGCGGAATCATCGAGTGCGTCAACGACAGATCGCGCGACTCGAGCTGGCGGATGTACCGCAGCATCTGCGTCTCGCTGTGGTGGGTGTTGAAGATCGGGTGCTGAAGGTACGCGCTCTTGCGGCGCAGCCCTTCGGGGACACTCGCGGGCACGGTGCCCAGCGACGCGACGGTGAAGTCGACCTTCTTTCCACCGGCGAACACGGCGAGCAGCGTCTCGAGTTCCGCAGCCGACACCGTCTCGTCCAGGTTCACGCCCAGGTGCGTCGCGTCGATGCGGCGCAGGTTCATGCGGTGCGAGCGCGCGGCGACCTCGATGCCATCGGCCACGCGCGGGTCGACCACGACACTGACGGCGTCGAAGTAGTCGGCGTGGGCGAGCTTGAAGCCGAGCTTGTTCAGGCCTGCGGCGAAGGTGCGCGCGAGGGCGTTGACGCGGGTGGCGATCGCCTTGAGGCCGTTGGGCCCGTGGTAGACGGCGTACATCGAGGCCATCACGGCGAGCAGCACCTGCGCCGTGCAGATGTTGCTGGTCGCCTTCTCGCGGCGAATGTGCTGCTCGCGGGTTCCCAGCGCCATGCGGTAGGCGGGGCGGCCGTTGCTGTCTTCGCTGACGCCGATGATCCGGCCTGGCATGCTGCGAACGAACTCGGTCTTCGTGGCGAGGTAGGCGGCGTGCGGGCCGCCGAACCCCATCGGAATTCCGAAGCGCTGGGTGCTGCCGACCGCGCAGTCGGCCCCGAGCTCACCCGGGGGCGTGCAGAGGCAGAGCGCGAGTGGATCTGCGGCGACGATCGCCAGCGCGCCGGCCGCGTGGATCTTCTCGATGAAGCCGCGGTAGTCAAAGAGCCCGCCGTCGGTGGCGGGGTACTGCAGCAGCGCCCCGAAGATCTTCACTTTGAAGTCGAAGGTGCGGTGATCGCCGACGATCACCTTCCAGCCCAACGGCTTCGCGCGGCCCTGGACCACGGCGATCGTCTGCGGGTGGCAGGCTTCCGACACGAAGAACGCGCGGCCGTCGCTGTCTTTGCCGACGGCGTGAACCAGGTGCATCGCCTCCGCGGCGGCAGTGCCTTCGTCGAGCAGCGACGCATTCGAGATGGGCAGGCCGGTGAGGTCGCCGACCATCGTCTGGAAGTTCAGCAGCGCCTCGAGGCGACCCTGCGCGATCTCTGCCTGGTACGGCGTGTACTGGGTGTACCAGCCGGGGTTGAGGAGGATGTTCCGCAGCACGACGCCCGGGGTGATGGTGTCGTGGTACCCCATTCCGATGAAGGACCTGAAGACCTGGTTCTTGTTGGCGACGGCCTCGAGCTCTTCGAGCAGCTGAAACTCTGGCTTCCCGGCAGGCAGCGCCAGCGGGCGGGCGAGGCGAATCGACTTCGGCACCGTGCGGTCGATGAGCTCGTCGAGCGTCTTGACGCCGACGGCTTCGAGCATGGTCTCGAGATCGCGGGAGTTGGGTCCAATGTGACGGCGGGGAAAGGTATCGACGTATTCGAGCATGGCTTTAGGCGTCTTCTAACCCCAAGCCCCCCACGCCTGCCACGTTCGACTGGTGCTATGCAGGCCTTCGACGTGACCGCCTCCCGCCGCAAAGTTCTCGTGGTCGACGACTCGGACAGCCTCCGGGCCGAGGTCGTGGCGGTGCTGGCCGCCGAGTACGACTGCATCCAGGCCGTCAACGGTGCCGAAGGCCTGAGCCGGGCGCTGAAAGAGGCGCCCGACGCGATCGTGACGGACCTCGAGATGCCGGTGCTCGACGGGGTCGGCCTGCTGCGCATGCTTCACAGCAACCCGGCCTGCCGTGCGATTCCCGTGGTGGTGGTGACCTCGGTGACGGACGTAGCGCAGGTGAACCTCTGCCGATCGCTGGGCTGTAGCGCCTTCGTGCTCAAGCCGGTCGACGGCAGCTACCTGCTCTCGAAGCTGTCGCAGCTGCTGCGGTGAACCGGGCCTGGCTGCTGGCGGGGGTGGCCTTCGTCGCGTGCGGCCGGACGCTGACCTACGAAGAATGGTTGGCCGAGGCGCGGGGCGATTCGGGCGTGCCCGTGATCGTCGACGCAGGTCCTGTCGTCCCGGATGCGGGGGGTCCCGACGGCGGCGGGCACGTGGTGGCGCCCGGCTGCGCGGCGGCCGAGGTCGACTACTCGGGCTCGGCGCCCGACCCTACCCCGGCGGGCATTCCGCGGGTCGCGCTGAGGCTTACCTTCGGGATCGGGATCAAAGGCGAGGCGCCGTGGTTCGACTGGTCGACGGTGCTGCTGAAGGGCACGGCGGTGAAGTCGGGCAGCGCTCGATTCAACTTCGAAGGCGTGGTGCTCACGGTGCGCGTCGACGCGGGCGACACGGCGGCGGCGGTGGTGGCGCGGGTGCTCAGGTGCGCACGCGTGCCCGGGTACAACTTCGAGGCGTCGCCTCCGCCGAACGCGTTCTTCCGCGTGCGCCGCGTCGACAGCCGGGTGTTTGCCCACATCTACGCGGACAACTCGCGCGAAGGGGCGCACTACGTCTTCGAGGACAACGAAGGGCTGCCGTATTGGCTCGCGATCTCAGAGAAGAACGGGGCCGAGCTGCTCTTGATGGCGCGCGGGAAGCCCAGCTGCGGTGGCGGCACGGCGGCGCGCGATCCAGCCGAGCGGAAGCTGAACAAGAAACAGGGCGTGCTCTTTTCCTGGGACGGCACGCACTTCACCGACGCCGGCTCGTGTCTGCAGCGCCAGATGTTCGATGGCGGCACGCTGACCGTCACTGCCTGCGCGCGGCTTCAGCCGGCGGCGCCCCTGGCGACGCCGTTCACCCGGGCCGACAGTGGTTTTCCGGTCGACTGCATCAGCCAGCAGTCGGCGTTCGTCCCGATTGATCCGGGCGAGCCGACGGCGGTCGTCTTCAACTGGTAACAGGCGGCAACCGATCCGTTGGGCGGCTCATTCCTCGACTGAACGGGCGCCCTGCAACCGGCCCGTGCTCTCGGGGCTACTTGGCCAGCAGCGCGTCGTACGCGGCGGCGTCGAGCAGGCCGTCGTACTCGGCAGGGTTCGCCGGCTCGATCTCGATGATCCACGCGGCGTACGGATCCTTGTTCACCGCCGCGGGCTCGTTCGACAGATCCGAGTTCACCTTCGTCACCTTGCCCGTCAGCGGAGCGAACAGCTCACTGACCGCCTTGGTCGACTCGATCACGCCGAAGGACGCGCCGGCGGTGACGGTAGAGCCGACTTTGGGCAGCTCGACGTAGACCACATCGCCCAGCGCTTCCTGCGCGTGCGCGGTGACGCCGACGGTGACCTTGTTGCCGTCCTTCTTCGCCCACTCGTGATCCTTTGTGTACTTCAGGTTGCCGGGGTTGTTGCCCATGGTGGGTTAGCCTTTTTTGTAGAACGGGGTTTTGACGACCTTCGCCGCGACGGGTCGGCCGCGGATCTCGACGTGAAAAATTGAGCCTTCGGCCGACAGCGCCGTGGGCACGTAGCCGATGCCGATGGGCTTCTTGACGCTGGGCCCCATCGTGCCGCTGGTGACCTCGCCGACCTTCTGCCCGTCTTTCAAGATCGGGTAGTGGCTGCGCGGCACGCCGGGTTCGGTCAGCTCGAAGCCGACCAGCTTGCGGGTCACGCCTTCGGCCTTCTGCTTCACCAGCACCGCCTTGCCGATGAAGTCTGGCTTGTCGAGCTTGGTGATCCAGCCCAGCCCCGCTTCGAGCGGCGTGTGCACGTCGTCGATGTCGTTGCCGTACAGGGCGTACTTCATCTCGGTGCGGAGCGAGTCGCGCGCGCCCAGGCCGGTCGGAACGACGCCGTCGTTCTTTCCTTCGTCGAGCAGCGCGAACCAGAGCTTCTCGGCGTGGTTCGGAGCGACGTACAGCTCGAACCCGTCTTCCCCCGTGTAGCCCGTGCGCGAGATGATCGCGTCGAGGCCGGCGACCTGGCCCGTGGTGAACCGGTAGGTGGCCACCGCGTCCAGCGGCTTGCTGGCCAGGCGCTGCACCAGCGCGAAGGCCTTCGGGCCCTGCACGGCGATCTGCGCGTAGTCCTCTGAACGGTTCACCGGAACGCAGCCCTTCGCGCGTTCCTTCATCCACGCGAAGTCCTTGTCGGCGTTGCTCGCGTTGACGCAGATGAAGATGTGCTCGGGCGAGAAGCGGTAGGCGACGATGTCGTCGACGAAGCCGCCCTGGTCGTTCAGCAACCCGGCGTACAGCGCCTGGCCGTCGGTGGCCTTCGTCAGGTCGTTGGTGATCAGCGCGTTGGCCGAAGCGAGCGCGTTGGGGCCTTTGAACTCGATCTCGCCCATGTGCGAGACGTCGAAGAGGCCGACGTTGTTGCGCACGGCTTCGTGCTCGGGAATCACGCCGGCGTACTGCACCGGCATGTCCCAGCCCGCGAAGTCCACCATTCGGCCCCCAAGCTTACGGTGGGCGGCATTGAGCGGGGTCTGCTTCGGCATGCCGGCTGTGTACCACCACCGGTTTCTCGATTGAACAATCGAACGCGCGCGGGCATGAGAGGGCGGTGAAGATTCGCAACCGGTTGAACCCCAGCAAGCCCTGCTTCTCTTTCGAGTTCTTCCCGCCGAAGACACCCGAAGGCGAAGAGAACCTCTGGGCGACCCTCGAAGACCTGCGCCCGCTGGATCCCGGGTTCGTCTCAGTCACCTACGGCGCCGGCGGCAGCACCCGCGATCGCACCCTGCACCTGGTGACAAAGATCAAAGAACGCACGGGCCTCGAGGCGATGGCGCACCTCACCTGCGTCGGCCACACGCGCGATGAACTGAAGGCGGTGCTCGACGATCTCGCCGAGGCGAAGATCGAGAACGTGCTCGCCCTGCGCGGCGACCCTCCGAAGGGCAGCACGAAGTTCGAGGCGCCGAAGGGCGGCTTTCAGTACGCGAACGAGCTGATCGAGTTCATCCGCGAGCAGGAGTACCCGTTCTGCCTCGGCAGCGCGTGCTACCCCGAAGGCCACCTCGAGACGCAGTCGCGCGACGACGATCTGCTGAACCTGAAGCGCAAGGTCGACGCGGGCCTCGACTTCCTGATCACCCAGCTCTTCTTCGACAACGCCTTCTATTTCGACTTCGTCGAACGGGCGCGCCGGGCGGGCATCAACATTCCGATCGTGCCGGGCATCATGCCGATCACCAGCTACGACCAGATCGGCAACTTCTTCCGCCGTTGCGGAGCGACCGTGCCGATGCGGCTACAGATCCAGCTCGACGCCGAGAAGGACTCACCCGGGGCGATCACCGCGCTCGGCATCGCCCACGCGACGGTGCAGTGCACGGGCCTGCTGCAGCGCGGCGTGCCGGGCATTCACTTCTACACGCTGAACCGCAGCCCGGCCGCGCGGATGATTGTCGGCGCGCTGCAGGCGCGGGGCTGATGGAGCCCACCCAGGCGATCGACCCCGGCTCCACGGCGTGGATGCTGGCGAGCTCAGCGATGGTGCTGCTGATGGTGCCGGGCCTCGCGCTCTTCTACGGGGGCATGGTCCACCGGAAGAACGTGCTCACCACGATGATGATGAGCTTCGTCGCGATGGCGATCATCGGCGTTCAGTGGGTGGCCTTCGGCTACATGCTGTCGTTCGGCACGTCGCTGGGCGGGTTCCTCGGGTGGGATCCTGCGCTGCTCGGGCTGTCGGGAATTCCGCACACGCGGCTCTACGGCGACAAGATGATCCCCGAGCTGGTGTTCGTGATGTTCCAGGGAAAGTTCGCGATCATCACCCCGGCGCTGATCTCGGGCGCGGTCGCCGAACGGATGAAGTTCAAGACGTACGTCGCCTTCATCTTGATCTGGTCGACCGTCGTGTACTGCCCGCTGGCGCATTGGGTCTGGGCGGCCGACGGCTGGCTGTACAAGCTGGGCGTGCTCGACTTCGCGGGTGGCACCGTCGTTCACATCTCGGCGGGCGTCTCTGCGCTCGTCCTCGCTGTCATGCTCGGGCCGCGGCGTGACGTGGCCCGGGGCCACACGGTGCTGCCGAACAACCTGGTGCTGACGCTGACCGGAGCGGGCCTCTTGTGGTTCGGCTGGTTCGGCTTCAACGCGGGCTCGGCGGTGGCGGTCGAGCATCCCGTCGCTGGCTCGGTCGCGGGCCTCGCGTTCACGACCACGCAGTCGGCAGCGGCCGCGGCCGGCCTGATGTGGATGGTGATCGAGCGGTGGCGGCACGGGAAGGTGACGAGCCTCGGCCTCGCCTCGGGGTTGATTGCGGGGCTGGTCGCGGTGACCCCGGCGGCGGGGCACATCAAGCCGGCCAGCGCGCTGCTGCTGGGCGCTCTGGCGGCGGTGGTCTGCTACTTCGCAGTGCAGCTGAAGGCGAAGCTCGGGTACGACGACTCGCTGGATGCGTGGGGTGTGCACGGGGTCGGCGGCATCTTCGGCGCGCTGATGACGGGCGTCCTCTGCTTCACTCCGGTCGCCGGCGCGCTGAGCGGCAACTTCGGCCAGCTCGGGCTGCAGGCGATCGGCGTCGGCGTCGCGATCGTCTTCGCCGGCGCGGGCACCTTCCTGATCGCCTCGGTGCTGAAGGCCACCTGGGGCCTGCGCGTCGAAGAAACGGAAGAGCGCGACGGGCTCGACGTGATCATTCACGGCGAGCGCGGCTACCACTTCGATCAGACCTGAGGCCGACCATGAAGATGATCACTGCCATCATCCGCCCCGAGCAGCTCGAGGCCGTCGAAGAGGCGCTGCGTGAGATCCTCGACGAGGGCGACAACTTCCGGCTCACCGTCGACACGGTTGAAGGCCACGGCCGGCAGGAAGGCGAAGTCGAGCTCTTCCGCGGAAAGCTGGTGCGCGTGCGGCGCGTTCAGCGCAGCCGGATCACGCTCGCCGTCAACGACGCCTACCTCGAGAAGTCCATCGCCGCGATCTTGAAGGGCGCACAGACCGGCGAGGTCGGCGACGGGAAGATCTTCGTCACGGCGCTGGAAGAGTGCGTGCGGATCCGCACCGGTGAGCGCGGCGGCCAGGCCGTCTAAGTCGTCGCGAACTTCACCAGCGCCGCCGCGAGCTCGACCGCGTGGCTCTTCTGGATGTTGTGCCCGCCCGTCGGCCACCGCAGGCGCGGGCCTGCCGGCAGCAGCGCGGCGTGCTCTTCGAAGATTGGCGTCTCGATGAAGGCGTCGTCGTCCGCCCACGCGCAGAGCACCGGGCTGGGCCGCACCTTCTGGGTGTTCTGTGCCTGAACGCCGAAGTCGACGGCCGCGACGCACCGCACCGTGTGCGCCACTTCCTCGAGCGTCGTCTGCGCAGCGAAGCCTACCGACCGCATTCCGAGCCGCAGCACCCGGCGCGCGACCGCACCGACCACCGGCCAGTCGACTGCCCGCGACAGCACGTCGCTCCCCCCGAACTTCCGCAACATCACGTGCGGCCGCAGCCCGATCGACGACAGCAGCGCCAGCTTCAAGACGCTAACCGACTGCACTGCGGCCGACAGCACCACCGCCCCGCCCATCGAATGCCCGGCGAGCACGCAATCGCCAATGCCCAGCGCCGCCAGCGCCTCGGCGACGAAAGCCCCGCGCTCGTCGATCGCCGGGCTGGGCCGCGTCGAGAGCGGCGTCGAACCGAACCCTGGCAGATCCAGGCGAATGAACCGCACGGAAGGCGGCAGTGCTGCCCCGAGCCAGCGGAAGTCGCGCGTGCTGCCCGGCAGCCCGTGCACGGCGACGATCACCGGCCCTTCGCCTTCATCCGTGTACGAGAACCGCCCCGTCGATCGAACCGGGGGATCCCGCGGCGCCGCGGGAACAGTCACCCTTCTGAGGCCTTCACGGTGTTGCTCATCAACATCGCGATCGTCATCGGCCCGACGCCACCCGGCACCGGCGTGATCCACCCTGCCCTTTCCTTCGCGGCCTCGAAGTCGACGTCGCCGCAGAGCTTGCCGTCGGCGCCGCGGTTCATGCCGACGTCGATCACGACCGCTCCGGGCTTGATCCAGTCGCCCTTCACCAGCTTCGACACGCCCACCGCGGCGACGACGAGATCCGCGCGCCTCACTTCGGCAGCGACGTCGCTCTTGCTGTGGCAGATGACGACGGTGGCGCTCGCGTTCAGCAGCAGCGCGGCCATCGGGCGCCCGACGATGTTGCTGCGCCCGACGACGACGCAGATCTTCCCCGACGGGTCGAAGCCGATTTCTTCGAGCATCCGCATCACGCCCGCCGGGGTACACGCGACCAGGTTCGGGCGGCCCTGAAATAGGCGGCCTGCGTTCAGCTGGTGAAACCCGTCGACGTCCTTCTCAGGGCTTATCGCCTCGAGCACCACGTTCGAGTCGAGGTGCTTCGGCAAGGGCAGCTGCACGAGAATGCCGTCGACCTTCGGGTCGGCGTTCAAGCCGGCGACGAGCTTCAGCAGCGCTTCTTGGCTGATCGTCGCGTCGAGGTGGTGTTCCCACGAGCCGAAGCCGAGCTCTTCGGCCGTCTTCTTCTTCGAGGTGACGTAGACCTTCGACGCCGGATCTTCGCCGACGCGCACCACCGCGATCCCCGGCGGGTAGCCGCGCTTGCCCAAAACCTTCGCGACCCTCGCTTGAAGCCCCGCCTTCACCTTTGCCGCCAATGCCTTTCCGTCGATCAGCTGTGCCGTCATGGCGCGCGACCATAGCGCGCGACACCCCGGGGGGGATTCGGCCAGACTGGCCTTCGCGTGCTCGGGAAGATCAGCGGCCTGGTGTTGGGGTTCGGGCTCGGGCTCTTCTTCGGCAACGCCGGCATCAGCCTCATCCTCGCCACCGCCGGCGCGTTGATCGGCCACCTGCTCGTCGACCGCGACGCGATTGTTCCGCCGAAGTCCGAGATGCCGAAGACGAAGGAAGAGATCCTCGGCCCACGGGCGCCGAAGCCCACGGATCCGCTGGTCCGCGCGCTCTGCCCGATCTTCATCGAGGTCGCCCGCGCCGACGGCGAGGTGAAGCAGGCCGAGATCCGCGTCGCGAAGGAATACTTCCAGTCGCGAGGGCACGATCTGGAAGGGGTGCGGCTGGCGCTCAAAGAAGCCATTGTCGCGGCCCCGGCGGATCTCGAGGCGCTGGTGAAGCAGGTGCGCGGGCAGGTGGCTCCGCCCGAAAGGTTGGAGGTGGTCAACGCGCTCTACGACCTCGCGCTCGCCGACGGCGACTTGAGCCGGGCCGAAGGCGACGCGCTCAAGCGGGTGGTCGGCTTCTTCAACCTCGGCGACGAGCAGCTGCGCGCCATCACTGCGCGACAGCTCGGCAATGGCGCTGAGCACTACCAGACGCTGGGTCTCTCTTCGGACGTCAGCGACGAAGACCTGAAGGCCACCTTCCGTCGCCTCGCCGCGGAAGCCCACCCCGACCGCGTCGCGTCACAGGGCCCGCGCGCCGCCGAGGCCGCCGCTTCGAAGTTCCGGGCGCTCAAGGACGCCTACGAAGCTCTGAAGAAGTTGCGCGGAATTTGAAGGGGTGGCACACAAGGCCATGTCACGAGAGCTGATCGACCTGCACATTCATGTCGGTGGAGCCGTCGCCCCTCACATCCTCTGGTCGATTGCGCACCAGCAGGGCTTCAAGCTTCCCGTTCGCAACTTCTTTGAGTTCGTCGAGCTGATCACCAGCCGCCCAGGCAAGGTCGACAGCCTCGAGGACTACTTGAAGATCATGCACACCTGGACCGAGAAGATTCAGAGCTCACCCTCTGCGATCGAAAGGTCCGTGTACGAGGTGATCGGCAAGGAATACCGCGGCAGCAACGTTTCGCAGATCGAGCTGCGCTTCAACCCGATGAAGCGCAACCTTCACAGCGAGCTCGACCTCGACCACATCATCCACGCGGCCCTGCGCGGCATGGATCGCGCGGTGCTCGAGTACGGGGTTCGCGCCTGTTTGATCTTCTGTCTCGCGCGCGAGTTCGACCACAAGCTCAACGCGATCATCGTGGACAAGGCGATCAAGTACAAAAGCCGCGGCGTCCTCGGCATCGACCTCGCCGGCACCGAGAAGGACGCGATGGAGCTCAAGCCCGAGATCGTCGCCGGGTACGAAGATCTCTTCGAGCGCGCCCGCAAGGCAGGCCTCAAGACCACCGTGCACACCGGCGAGACGGCGAACACTGGCGCCGAAGGCCTGATGTCCGTCGTCGAGCGCCTCAAGCCCCACCGCATCGGCCACGGCATCCGCGCCGCGTACGACGAAGCGGCGATGAAGCTGCTCAAGGAACGCGACGTCGTCCTCGAGCTCTGCCCCACCAGCAACCTGCACACGAAGGCGGTCGAGGGCATCAAGGAGTTCGAGCACATCGTCCGCACGTTCTGGGATCGCGGCGTGAAGATCACCTTCAACACCGACGGCCCCTACCTGCTCGAGACCGACATGCGCCGCGAGATCGAGCTCATCGAGAGCAACCGCATCCTCACCAGCGAGCAGGTCGATCAGACGCTGGCGTGGGCGCGCGAGTACTCGTTCATCCCCGCGCCGTAAGAGATGGCTTCGTTCTGGGGGCTGCTGAGGCCCTTGCTCTTCACGCTCGACGCCGAGGCTGCGCACCACGCGGGCATCTGGGCGCTTTCTCTGATCGATGCCTCGCCGGGCCTCGCGTCGGTGATGCGCAACTCGGTACGGGCAGATCGACAGGCCCTCGCCACCACCATCGGCTCGCTGCACCTGCCCAACTGCGTCGGCCTCGCCGCCGGCCTCGACAAGAACGCCGAAGCCATCACCGGCCTCTTCTCGCTGGGCTTCGCAGCGGTCGAGATCGGCACGGTCACCCCGCGTCCCCAGCCCGGCAACCCCCTGCCCCGCCTGTTCCGGATTCCGCCCGAGCATGCCCTGATCAACCGCATGGGCTTCAACAACGACGGCGCCGACGCGATCGCTGCCCGGCTGCGCGAGCTGCAGTTCCGCCCCGCTGCCGTCGGCGCCAACCTCGGCAAGAACAAGGACACGCCGCTCGATCGCGCGGCCGACGACTACGTCATCGGCGCTGAAAAGCTCGGCCCGTTGTCCGATTACCTGGTGGTGAACTTGAGCTCTCCCAACACCCCCGGCCTGCGCACCCTGCAGGAGCCCGAGGTGCTCGAGAAGCTGCTGACGGCGACGCGCCGCGCGGCCGGAGCCAAGCCCCTGTGGCTGAAGATCGCGCCCGACCTCACCGACGAAGCGGTCGATGCTGCGGTCGACGTCGCGATGGGCTGCGGCCTCGATGCGCTGGTCGCCACCAACACCACCCTGCGTCGGCCCTTCTTTCACCCCGTCAGCGGCGAGGCCGGCGGCCTGTCGGGCAAGCCCGTTCGCCAGCGTTCCACCGAGGTCGTTCGCCGCGCCTTCCTTCGCGCGAAGGGCCGGCTGCCCATCGTCGGTGTCGGAGGCATCTTCAACGGCGCGGACGCCTGGGAAAAGATCTGCGCCGGCGCGTCCCTGGTGCAGCTCTACACGGGCTTCGTCTACGGCGGGCCCGGCATGGTGAAGCAGGTGCTCGACGAGCTCGAGGTGCGGTTGCAGCAGTCAGGCCTCGCGAAGCTCGCCGACGCCGTCGGCTCCAACGCTTAAAGGGGCTTCTCGCCTTCGATCGGCAACGCCGAGATCTTCTTCGGGTCGACGACCGGATCCTTCGCCCACTGCTTGCCGATGTCGGCGAGCAGCGAGGTCAGCACGCGGTCGACCATCGTCTTCAGCTCGTCTTTCGAGCCGGGCAGCAGCGCGACGGCCTTCGCTCCGACGTTCGCCTTCAGCCGGGCCGACGTCGCCGTCTTCTCGAAGAACAGCTCGCACAGCGCGGGGAGCTTCGCGGGGTCCAAAGGCTTCACCGACAGCACGCCATCGAGCTCGGCGTTGGCCACCGTGGCCGCCATCAGCCGCTGCGGCGTCAGCTCCGACAGCTTCGCCCCGAACCGCGCCACCACCTCGGCCGGCGACGGACTCAGCAGCGCCTGCAACACCGCCCGCTGCTGCCGCACCCGGCCCAGCAACGCCTCGCTTTCCTGCAGCTCGCGCCGCGCCCGGAAAGGCACCGGCTCGGCGCCCGGCACCTTCAGCGTCTTCAGCGGCCGCTTCCGCAGCAACGCCGCCAGCGCCGCCGCTTCTTCGTCCAGCGCGAGCCAGGTGTCGGCGAACTTCGCCATCGGCTCGCTCGCCATCCGTTCGACCTGCCGCTTCAGCTGCAGCGTCAGCGAGAAGCCGAGCTGAAAGGTCTTCTTCAGCGTCTGCGCGCGCACGACGTCGCTGGCGCGCGACGGGTCGCCGCCGCACAGGTGTTCGAGCCCCAGGTTGAGGTAGTCGCGGGCCTGCTCGCTGATGCGGCGAATCGCGGGCGGATCTCCGGGTTCGGCGCCCTCGGCCACCAGGGCGCAGTTCACCAGGTACCGCACCTCGGCCTCGAGCACCTGCCGTTCGTGCAGGTCGAGGCCCTTGAAGGCCGACTCGACGTAGTCGGCGCGAACGTTGGGGTCGACGAGGCCCGCCGTGGGCAAGAGCGGCGCGAGCTTCGCCGGATCCAGCCAGGCAAAGAGCTTCACCGCCTCTTCCAGCGGAGGGAACCCGAGATCCTGCAGCCGCGACTGGCGGAACTGGTACGCCGTCTCTTCCAGCTCGGTCGGCAGTTCCCACTTCACCGCTTCGAGGAAGCGCGCGAACTCGAAGGGGTTGGCGGCGATCAGATCGTTGGTGAGCCGACGCAGCGCCGCCTCGTCCACGCCGTCGACCAGGAACTCGAGCAGGAACCGCCCTTCGGGCATCTCGAGCGTGATGCCGGCCGGGTTCGCGTCCGGGTCCTCTTCCAGGTCGTAGACGCGCGCGAGCTTCTTGTAGACGAGCTCGACCACCTCGGCGTCCAGCGCGGCCAGCTTCTTCGCGTAGCCCTCTTCGTCGTCGGGATCGCGGCCCGCCTGGAGCCACCGCAACACTTCCAGCGGGTCGAGCTGATCGCGGCTCCACACCGCGAGGTCCAGGTAGGTGCGGAACTGCTCGGGCGTCGACAGCTGCACCACTTCGGCCGAGTCGGCGAGCCCGACGTCGAGGATCGTGGCGTACACATCTTCGGCCGGAATCGACCGCACCAGCGCCCGGCCATCGACCTCTTCGAGCATCGAGTCGACCCGCGCCCGCGGAGACAGCTCGCTGAGCTTTCGCACCAGCTCGGCGCGCGTGGCGACCTTCTTTTCATACGTCGAGCTCACGTCAGTTGATCATGCCGGAGCAGGCCGAGGCGAGCTTGAAGGACTTGAGCGCGGGTGTCGCCAGGCCATCAGCCGAGATGAGAACGAACTCCACCCGGAGGTACTGCCCCTTGGGCACGCCCGCGGCCACCAGATTGGCAGGCGAAGTCATGAAAGGCCCGTAGCGCATCGCCGAGGCGAGGCCGGCAGCCGTGTTCGCCACGCGCACGTAGACCTCGACCTTCGTGTTCGGTGGCACGTCGGCGTCCCAGCTCACCTGCCGCCATTCGGCGACGAAGCCGCAGCCGACGAAGTCCTTCATGTATGTGCCGCGCGGAGCGGTGAACTTCCTCAGCTGGTACCCCGTGAAGTCCGAGTACGTGTAGAGGCCGGCTGGCTGCTGCGCGGTGCGGGTGATCGCGCCGGTGACCTTGTCGATCTTCATCACGTTGCCGCTCATGTTGTTGACCCACGGGTGGCCGTCGCCGTCGAGGCCCACGCCGATGCTCTGGTTCGTGGTGCCATTGGTGGCGTCGATGAAGTCCGCGGTGCCGAACTTCACGATCGCTCCGGTCTCCGCGTTGAAGCGAATCAGCTGCGCCGCCAGACCAGCCGTGTTGCTGTCGGCCGACATGTAGACCTCACCCTGGTCGTTCGCTGCGATGCCACGCGGGCGGCCGAACGGGGTTGCGATCTGGCTCTGCGCGGTCGCAAAGTCGAAGCTCGTCCACGTCTGGGTGGTGTGATCGTACCGGCAGGCGACGCTCCCCGTGGTCCACCCGGCCGTCCAGACGCGATCCTTGCCGTCGATGCCCAGCGCGTAGGCGCCGCAGATGGTGCCGTTGGGCGGCTTGATCTGATCGTCGACCAACAGGCCCGTGGTCGTGTCGATCAGCGCGAGCCACGCCGCGCCGGGGTACACCACCCACAGGCGCTGCTTGCTGTCGACGATCGCGCCGTACGGGCCGAAGGCCAGCGAGACCGTGGTCGCGCCCGTGCCGTTCACCGGCACCGGCTGCCCGTTGGTGGTGTCGAGCTTGTGCACCGTCTTGTCGCGGTAGATGCCCGCCCAGACGTAGCCGTTCGTACTCTCGAAGCCGCCCAGCGAGACCGCCAGCGCGCGCACCGCGACATCGCCGCCCAGCGTGCCGATGGGCGTCGAGAACACCACGCACTCGTCGTATTGAAGCGGGTCGGCCCAGTTGGTCGGGGTGATGAGCTCTGCCCCGTTGATCTGCCCGTTGTTGTCGAGGTCTCGGCTCGTCTCGATCGTGCCGTTGGCGTTGCGGTCGATGCAGCCGCCCAGATCGTTGGCGATCTTCGTCACCGAGCCCTGGATCCCGATCGCGCGGTTCGCCACCCAGACGTCGCCGTTCAGGTCGAGCGCGGTGCGGCTCGGGTGGTTCGCCTGGTTTCCGCGCAGCTGGTTCTCTCGCGCGCCCGCGCAGGGGATGCCCTTCGGCTGGCCCGCGGCCGAGTAGCAGTCGCGTGGCACCACTGAGTAATAGCGGCCCACTTCCTTGCCGGTGCGGGTGTCGTACTTGCTCACCCAGCCCTGCGAGTCGTTGGCGATCCACATGAAGTACAGCTCGGTGCTGTTCGAGTTCAGCACCACGTAGCCTGCGTCGTTCACGCCCACGCCGGTGCCGATCTCGATCAAGCCACCGTCGGTGATCCCGCCGTCGAGGTTGAAGCTGCCAGGGGGGTTCTCGACCGTGGTGATGCCGTCGCCCGCGTCGAACGGAACGCCGCCACCGCCACCGCCACCGGTGCCCCCCATGCCTCCGCCCTTTCCGCCGTCGGTCTTGCCCGAGCCACCGCCGCCGCCAGTGCTGCCGGCGTCGGTTTTTCCAGGGCCTCCGCAGTTGCAGTTACAGCCCGTGAGACTGAGAGCGACCAGCACAACGAGGACGAGCGACGAACGAGGATTCACGGCTGCAGTGTCGATGCGCCCGCTAGACCGACGCAAGCAGGATGTCCCACATTTCCCCATGGCCGATGCCTTCGACCGACGAGAAGCCGATCACGGCGCCGGGGGGCAGCTCGAGCTTCTTCTGCAGCTCGAGCACGCGGGGCTTCCGGCGCGCCTTGTTCAGGCGATCGATCTTGGTGGCCGCGACGAGCAGCTTGGGCTTCTGGGCGACCAGGTAGTCGAGCATCTTCAAGTCGTCAGACGTGGGGCCGACCTCGGCGTCGATGATCGCCACCACCACCTTCAGGTCGCGGCGCGTCTCGAGGTACTTCGAGATCATTTCCTGCCACTCGGCGCGATCCGTCTTCGAGGCCTTCGCGAAGCCGTACCCCGGCAGGTCGCACAGGCGAACGATGCGGGTTCCGCCCTTCCACCCCAGCGTCACGTCGAAGAAGTTCAGCGTGCGCGTGCGGCCCGGCGTGTTCGAGACGCGCACCAGCTTCTTGCGCATCGCGAGCTTGTTGATCATCGACGACTTGCCGACGTTCGACCGCCCGACGAAAGCCACCTCGGGCGCCGGCGAGGTCGGGTACCCTTTCGGAGACGTCGCAGTGGTGAGGAACTCGGCTGAAAGAACTTTCGCGGTCATGGGGCCTTCTCACCTGCGGCGGCCTTCTTCGCTCTCGCGGCCGACCAATGATCGACCGCCTTCAGCTTGGCGACGAAGTCGAACGGCTTGAGCGACGGGGAAGAGGCGTCGTGGCAGGTGCGGCAGCCCTTTTCCGACGGGTCGACCAGGCCGACCAGGCGCGCGAGCTCGGGGTCCTTCATCACATACTGCGACACGTAGTACTGGCCGCCGCCGTGGCAGCTCTCGCAGCTGACGCCCGCCACGCCCTGCTCGTTCTCGTTGGGCGAATGGCACGAGAGGCAGCGGGCGTCTTTCTGCGCCGCGGGGGTCAGCGAGTCCTTGGCGCGGGCGTGGGGCGACGCCTTCCACGCGGCGTATGCGTCAAGGTGGCACCCCTGACAGCTCTCCGGCCCGAGGAAGTCGAACCCGAAGGCCATCGTGGAGCCGAGCACCAGGGTGAGGCTGAGGCCCCATGCCACACGCGAACGCATCGCCCATCGAGGTAGCACGCTTCCGTTGCAAGCACGGGTGGAATTTTTGAGCGGCGTGCCATGATGCCAGCTGCATGCGTTCGTCGATTCTCAGCCTCGTGCTTCTGACTGCCACCGCCGCGTTTGCCAAGCCGTGGAATGGCATCGACCCCGGCAGCAGCGTCAGGGCCGACGTGGTGAAGAAGTTCGGCGAGCCATCGAAGGTGACGACCGCTGGCAGCCACGAGGTGCTCACCTACCTGAAGGACAAGGCGATTCGCGGCACGGTGCAGTCGCAGTTCCGCATCGAGAAAGCCTCGGGCGTGGTCGACCGCATCGACGTCTTCCCCGAGCCGATCATCGACCAGGAGGCGATCGAGAAGAGCTACGGCGCCCAGTGTTCCCCCGGCGAGCAAGACGGCTGCTACCTGAAGCGCACCCAGGACAAGAAGCCGGCGTACTTCCTCTACAGCCGGCTCGGCCTGGCGATCTTCTTCCGCGAAGACGGCAAGACGGTTCAGTCTTTCGCCTTCCTGCCGGTCAAGAAGTAGTGGCGTCCCGCTTGCTCGGCCTCACCGGCTCGATCTCGACGGGCAAGAGCACGGTCTCGAAGATGCTGGTCGCCCACGGGGCAGCGCTGCTGGACGCCGATCAGATCGCCCGCGAGGTCGTCGCCAAAGGGCAGCCTGCCCTGCTCGAGCTGGCCGCCCGCTTTCCCGGCGTCGTCGGGCCTGACGGCACGCTCGACCGCGCGCGCCTGGGCGAACGCATTTTTTCCGACCCGATCGAACGCCAGGCCCTGAACGCGATCACTCACCCCCGAATCCAGGCCGAGGTCTTCAGCCGCACTGAGGCGCTGATCAAGAAGGGGGTGCCGGTGATCGTCTACGACGCCCCGCTGCTGATCGAGAACCGCCTCCACGAGGCGATGGAAGGCGTGATTCTCGTCACCGCCCCGGAAGCCGTGCAGCGACAGCGGCTGACTTCCCGCGACGGCCTCACCGATGAGCAGGCCAGGGCGCGCATCGCCTCGCAGCTGCCGCAGGAAGAGAAGAAGAAGTTCGCCACCTGGATCATCGACAACGGCGGCACGCTGGCGCACACCCAGCTTGAGGTCGACCGGCTGTGGGAAACGCTAAGGTCCGCGCCATAAATGGCGACCTACTTCGTCACGGGGTACCCCGGGTTCATCGGCAAGCGGCTCGTCGCGCACCTCGCCGAGGCCGACCCGACGGGCAAGATCTTCCTGCTCGTGCAGCCGAAGTTCCACCGCGAGGCCTACGGGTATGTGAACCGGCTGAAGGGGGCTCCGGTCGAGCTGCTCGTCGGCGACATCGTCGACATGCACCTGGGGCTCGCCGGCGACGAGTACCAGCGGCTGTGCAGAGAGGTGACCCAGATCTTCCACCTCGCCGCGATCTCGTACCTCGGCATGCCGCGCGAGATCGCCCGGAAGGTGAACGTCGAGGGCACGCGCAACGTCCTCGAGCTCGGCCGCGACTGCAAGAAGCTCGAGCGCTTCAACCATTTCTCGACCTGCTACGTGTCGGGCGATCGCGTCGGCGTCATCGCCGAAGACGAGCTCGAGGCCGGCCAGACCTTTCGCAACGCGTACGAAGAGACGAAGTACGAGGCCGAACGGCTGGTGCAGCGCGCGGCCGAGAGCCTCCCGATCACCATCTACCGGCCTTCGACCGTGGTCGGCGACAGCGCGACGGGCGAAATCGACCGCTTCGACGGGCCCTATTACATCGGCATGCTGCTGGTGCTGTCGCCGCTGGTGGTGCCGCTGCCGCTGCCGGGCAATGGCGTCGCGCCCCTGAACGTGGTGCCGGTGGACTTCGTGGTGAAGGCCGTGTGGAGCCTGTCGCGCAACCCCCTGGCCGTCGGCCGCACCGTCCACCTCGTCGACCCGAACCCGATGAGCGCCCGGCGCGTCTACGAGCTGATCGCGGCCAGGGCAAAGAAGAAGCTGCCAAGGTTCAACCTTTCGGCGCGAGCGGCCGACGTGGTGCTGCGCCTGCCGGGCATCGAGAAGCTGGCCCGCCCGCAGCGGGCGGCGATCAACTACGTGAACCACCTCGCGCTCTACAACTGCCACGCCGCGCTCGAGCTGCTCGACGGTACGGGGGTGCGGTGCCCTCCGCTGGCCAGCTACCTCGACAGGCTGGTCGACTTCGCGCGCGAGTCGTACAAGCGGCGAAAAGAGACAGCCGCCAGCGAGGTCGAGGATCCGTTGGACCGGCCTGCTCGCACGCCGTAAAAGCTTCCGCATGGCGAAGAGCTACAGCGTCGGAGACACCTTCACCCACGTGCGCGAGTGCGATCGGTACCGGCCGATCTACTACGCGGCTGCGTCGGGCGACTTCAACCCCATTCACATTGACCCCGACGCCGGTCGCGCCGCGGGCCTCGGCGGCAACATTCTGCAGGGCCTGTGCACCATGGGCTGGGCCGTCGAAGGCTTCGTCAACTACCTGGGCGACCCGGGCAAGGTGTCGAAGGTGAAGGTGCGCTTCTCGCGCCCGGTGATGATCGAAGACACGATCACCATCGTCGGCAAGGTGACCGCGATCGAAGGCGGCACCCTGACCGCCGAGCTGTCGGCGAAGAACCAGCGCGGCGAAGACGTGCTGAAGCACACCATCGTCGAGGGGAAGGTCTAGATGCCCATCGACAAGAAATACATCGGCAAGAAATACGGCCCAACCACCTACGTCGTCGGCGCCGAGAAGCTTCGCGAGTTCGCCTACGCCATCTCGGGCGGCGTTCCGTCGATGGGGTTCACCGGCACCGGCGCCCCGAAAGGGTTGAACCCGCTGTTGCACGACGACGAGGCTGCGAAGAAAGGCCCTTACGGCGATCTCGTTGGCCTGCCGAACTTCGCGGTCGTGTTCTCGATCGCGCCCTTCGGCCAGGCGGTCACCGACCCCGAGCTCAAGATCAACCTCGCGATGCTCGTGCACGGCGAACAGGAGTTCGAGTTCTTCGAGCCGATCAAGCCGGGTGACGTGATGACCTCGACGGGCGTCATCACCGACCTCTACGACAAAGTCTCAAAGGACTTCCTCGTGCTCACCACCGAGTCGAAGAACCAGCACGGCAAGCTCGTCGTCCGCGGCACCTGGCTCGCCGTCATCCGGCACACCTGAAAGCTCAGCTGGTGATCACGCCTTCTTCGATCAGCTGAGCGAGGATCCGCGCGGTGTCGAGGCGCGACATGCCCGACACCGAGAACAGATCTTCGAAGGTCACCTGGCCGTCGATCTGCGCGAGCACGAAGCCCGCGCGGTGGTCGAGGTTCAGCCAGATGATCTCGTCGTCCTTCAGCTTCACCCGCGGCGCCTTCGACAGCTTGCCCAGCTTCGACTCGAACATCGCCTCGAGCGTCGTCTCGCTGCGCGTGCGAAGCGCCTGCACTTCGGGATCGTTGGGGGCGAGTTCCTGCGCCTTGAGGATCAGATCGATAGCGCCAGTGTGATCGTCGAGGTTCAGCAGATCTTTCGCGCCGCGCACCAGCGTGCGCACCTCGTCGGTGTTCACCCGGGCGATCGGGGGCGAGGCCACCGGGCGATCGGCAGTGACCAGATCCAGCGCCGCGCCCAGCCCCGGAGCGGCCTCGATGATCTGGATCCCCGGGTTCGACCGGTGATCCCACGCGCTCGTCGCATTCGGAGCGAACCTCGGCTCAGACGGCGGCGGCCCACCCACGGGCGGAATCGAGGGAATCGCGAAGATCGCCGACGCCGACGACGTCTGCACCGGCGCGTCGTCCCAGATGTCCAGCGGCTCGGCCGCCGGGCGGGGGAACTGCATTGTCCCGCTGTTGGGCTTTGGCTCTTCGGTATGAGCGGCACTGGGCCGCGTGAACTGCATCGTCCCGCTGCCCGTGTCCGGCCGGGCGAACTGCATCGTGCCGCTTCCCGAGTCGGGCGCGAACTGCGGCTGCGGTGAGGCCTCAGGTCCTGGCCTTGCGAACTGCATCGTGCCGCTTCCCGAGTCGGGCTCGAACTGCGGCTGCGACGAGGCGCCGGGTCCTGGCCTTGCGAACTGCATCGTGCCGCTTCCCGAGTCGGGCTCGAACTGCGGCTGCAGCGAGGAAATCGGGCCCGACGTCGGCCGGGCGAACTGCATCGTGCTGCCTTCGCTGGCCCCCCACGGCACTTCCTCGGACTGCGGCACCAGCGCGGGGCCTTGCTGGAACATCATCGTCGGGGAAGAAGACGTCGCCTCGGGCTCGGCGGCCTTGCCGAACACCAGCGTGCCCGACACTTCTTCCTCTGGCGCCACCGACTCGATGTCCAGCTCGACTGGCAGATCCAGCTCGAAGTCATCGGCAGCCACCACCTCCACATTCGGAAGCGTCGGAGCAGACGGCCGCGCCTCGGGCGGAGGAATGAAGGGAATCGGCGTGGGCGAAAAGCCCGTCGCGCTGCCCCAATCGAGATCCATCGCGGTCGTCGTCGGCGGCGCGGCAAACGGGTTCGACGGCTCGGGCTCAGGATCCTTCGCCGCAAGAGGGGGATCAGCGGGAGTCAAAAGGCCGAGCTCGCTGTCCAACAGCTGTCGCGCCTTTTCGTTCGCCGGATCCAGCTTCAGCGCCTGCTGGAAAAGGCGCCGCGCGCCCTCGTGGTCTCCCGACAGACGGAGCCACACGCCGGCTTCGACGAGCTGGGTCGCGCGGGCGTTGCTCATCTACCGATTCCCAATCCTCTGCAGCACGCCGCGAAAGAGGTTCAAGGTGCGGTTCAAGGTGTCCACCGACTCGGTGACGGTCGACAGACTGCCGACCTCGAGAGACCGGCGGGCCGCCTCGATCGACTTGACGGCCTTCGACACGGCATCGACGCCGAACTCCGAACCCTCGGTGAGCTTCTGCACCTGCGGCAGCAGCCCCGAGACCTCTTTGAGCACCGCGTCGAGCTCGCCCCGCTTCGTCTTCAGCTCTTCCGACACCTTCGCCTCGAGCAGGTAATCGCCCTGCTCTTCCATGATCTTCTGCAGCTCGTCTTCCGTCAGGCCGCCCGAGGCCGTGACGGTGATCGACTGCCGCTGACCCGTTTCCTTGTCGCGCGCGGATACCGAGACGATGCCTTCCGAGTTGATGTCGAAGGTGACTTCGATCTCGACCTCGCCGCGCTTCGCTTCGCGCAGCCCGGTGAGAATGAACTCGCCCAGCAGCTCGTTCTGGTGCGCGATCTCGACCTCACCCTGCAGGACCATGATCTTCACCGTCGTCTGGCCATCCTTCGACGTGTTGAACACTTCGGTGGTCGACGTCGGCACCGTCGTGTTCTTCGGAATCAGCCGGCGCACGTACCCGCCCGCGATCGCCACGCCCAGGCTCTGCGGCGTCACGTCCAGCAGCAGCACCTGCGACTCTTCGCTGGTCAGCGAGTGCGCCTGAACTGCCGCCCCCAGGGCGACCACTTCGTCGGGGTGCACGCCTTTGCACGGGTCGCGCTTGAAGTACTTCTTCACCGCCTCGACGACCTTCGGCATGCGGGTCATGCCGCCGACGAGCACCATTTCCTTCAGGTCGCCAGGCTTCACCTTCGCCTCGCCAAGCACCTGGTCGCACATCGCGATGCACTTCTCGATCAGGTCGGCGCAGAGCTCTTCGAGCTTCTCGCGGGTCAGCGGCTTCTGCAGGTGAAGCGCCGTGCCGCCGCCCGGAGGCGTGCAGATGAAGGGCAGGTTCACCTGCACTTCCTTCGAGCTCGACAGCTCGATCTTCGCCTTCTCGGCCGCGTCTTTGAGCCGCTGCAGCGCCATGCGGTCTTTGCGCAGGTCGACGCCGTGTTCCTTCGCGAAGCCGTAGACCAGGTGCTCGAGGATCCGGTTGTCGAAGTCTTCGCCGCCCAGGTACGTGTCACCGCCCGTCGCGATCACGTCGAAGACGCCGTTGCCGATCTCGAGCACCGAGATGTCGAAAGTGCCGCCGCCCAGGTCGAACACCGCGATCTTGCCGTTGACGGTCTTGCCGAACCCGTACGCCAGCGCCGCCGCGGTGGGCTCGTTGACGATGCGCAGCACCTCGAGGCCCGCGATCCGCCCCGCGTCCTTCGTCGCCTGCCGCTGCCCATCGTTGAAGTACGCCGGCACCGTGATGACCGCCTTCGTCACCGGCTGGCCGAAGTGCGCCTCCGCGTCGAGCTTGAGCTCGGCCAGCACCATCGCCGCGAGCTCGGGCAGCGAGACGTCTTTGCCGCCCATGCGAATCTTGATGTCGTCGTGGTCGCCGCAGACCACCGAGTACGACAGCACCTTCATCGCTTCCTGCACCTGCTGGCTCGAGAACTTCCGGCCGATCAGGCGCTTGCTCGCGTAGATGGTGTCCTGGGGGTTGGTGATCGCCTGGCGCTTGGCGATCTGCCCCACGAGGCGCTTGCCCGTCTTCGAGACGGCCAAAACCGATGGCGTCAGGTTCGAGCCCGTTCGGTTCCTGATCACGACGGGTTGGTTGCTCTGCACCGTGGCCACCACGCTGTTGGTGGTGCCCAGGTCGATCCCGATCACGGGCTCACGGTCGGCCATTTGGCTCCAAGGTTAGAACGGCCACCGGCGCTTGAGCTGCTTTTTCGCCTCAGCGTTCTCGGGGTCCAGCTTCAAAAGCTCTTCGAATTGCTTGCGCGCCAGCGCCTTCATGCCCGCCTGCTCGAGAATCCGGGCGTACACCTCGCGGTACTGGGCATTCTTCGGCTCGGCTTCGGCGGCCTTCTGGGCGTGGCTGCTCGCCTCTTTCAGGTCGCCGCCGGTCACCATCGCCAGCCGGGCGGTGTAGTAGTGCGCCGCGGGCGTGGCCCCGTCGATCGAGGCGGCCGACTTGAAGCTCGACAGCGCACCCCGGTTGTCGCCGGCCTCCATCAGCTCCTTGCCCTTCTTGAACTCGACGTCCGACCGGTTGGCGTCGTGCTTCTTTCGCACCTCGATCAGCAGCGTCTTCACTTCGGCGTTCTTCTCGTCCAGCCGGGCCGCGAGGTTCAGGTCGTTGAAGGCCAGCGACGGTTCACCATTGGCCAGCGACTCCTTCGCGCGCTTGATCAGGTGTGAGACCTTGGCCGATCGCGCGAGGTAGGGGTGGCGGGTGAGCCGCGAACGCCGCTCGGCATCGCGCAGATCGTCGTCCGACGTGCGCGTGCGGGGGGCGACGGCGTCGACACTCGGCATCGCGGGGATGTCGACCAGCTCGGGGTGGGCGCCCAGGTACGCGGTGCGACGGGCGATGTCCCCCAGGGTCTCATTGGCCTCGGTGAGCTTGCGAAAGATGTTCTCGATGCGGCTGCGGTAGCTGCCCAGGTTCTTCCCGAAGAAGCGGTCGGGGTGGAACCGCCGCGCCAGCTCGTGAAACGCCCGCCGGGCCTCGTCGGGGCTCGCCAGGTTCGGCACCCCCAGCAGCTGAAAATGGTTCGACGTCGACAGCTTGGCCTCGAAGTCGAGGATCTCGATCTTGCGCTTCTCGTCGAGCTCGACCTCTTCGCCCAGCGCGGCGTTCGAGGTCGAAGCCACGCCCTTCTGGATCCTGGCAGGGACGATCGCTCCCTTGGCGCGCAGGGCCAGCAGCGCCGCAATCGCGCGGGGCTCGGCCAGGTGGCTCTTGCCAATCACTTCGCTGATCTGCGCGGCACGGCCGACGAGCGAGAACAGCAGGGTTTCCTCGGGCGAGAGCGCGAGCCGTCGCACGTCCACCTGCGGCACGGCCGCGATGAAGTCAGACCTCGCGCCCAACCCGTTGATGACTTCAGACGACAGAGCGCCCCCGACTGCCAACCATGGTCAGCAGTCTAGAGCGACCTCTCGAACAGCGACAATCCCTCGCCAAGCTGGGCTTCGGTGGCGATCAACGCAGGAGCGAACCGCGCCGTCTTCTCGCCCGCCAGGTTGATCAGCAGCCCATTGGCACGGCAGCGCGCGACCACGTCGGCGGCGCCCCCTTCGATCTCGATGCCCATCAACAGGCCCTTGCCGCGCACGTCCTTCACCTTGCCAGGGTTGCGTGCCTGCACCTGCCTCGCGAGCCCGAACATCTGCTCGGCCTTTCGCACGGTCTCGGCCATCGCAGCCTCGCTGCAGGCGAGATCGAAGGCTACGTTCGCCGCCGCCGCCGCGACCAGGTTTCCGCCAAAGGTCGACCCATGGGTGCCGGAAGGCAGCGCCTTCGAGGCTTCGTCGGTGCACACCATCGCGCCAATCGGCAGCCCGTTGCCCAGCGACTTCGCCAGCGAGAAGGCGTCGGGGATGATGCCCTCGTGCTGAAAGGCGTAGGTCTTGCCCGTGCGCCCGAAGCCCGTCTGCACCTCGTCGATCATCAGCAGCAGGCCCCTTTCGTCGCACAGCGCCCGAAGGCCCTTGAGGAAGCCGGCCGGAGCCACCCGCACCCCGCCCTCGCCCTGAATCGGCTCGACCAGAATCGCGCCCGTGTTCGGCCCAATCGCCTTCCTCACCGCGTCGAGGTCGCCGTACGGCACGTAGCGGAAGCCCTGCGGCAGCGGCTCGAACCCGGCCTGGTACTTCGGCTGCGCGGTGGCGGTGAGCGTCGCCAGCGTGCGGCCGTGAAAGGACGACTCGAAGGTCAGCAGCTCGAAGCGATCTTTATAGCCGCGGTCGACCTGCGCGCGTCGGGCAAGCTTGATCAACGCCTCATTCGCTTCAGCGCCCGAGTTGCAGAAGAACGCCCGCGCACCCGGCAGGCCCGATGCAGCGGTCAGCCGTTCGGCGAGAGCGATCTGCGGCTCGGAGTAGAAAACGTTCGACACGTGCCACAGCGTTTCCATCTGCTTCTTTGCCGCGGCGACCACTTCGGGGTGGCAATGGCCCAGCGCGCAGGTGGCGATGCCTCCCAGCAGGTCGAGGTACTTCTTCCCGTCGGCGTCCCAGACGTAGCAACCCTCGCCCTTCACCAGCGCGATGGGCTGCTGCTTGTAGTTCTGCAACAGGCGCTTCTTCGCCCGCTCGATGATCTGTTCGTTGGGGGTCATGGTCGTCACAGAATGTACTTCGAGAGGTCCTCGTCCTTGACGAGCTCGCCGAGCCTTTCGCGCACGTAGGCCGGGTCGATGGTCACGTGCTTGTCGGTGAGTTCGGTGGCGCCGAAGCTCACTTCGTCCAGCAGCCTCTCGAGCACCGTATGAAGGCGGCGGGCGCCGATGTTCTGCGACCGGTCGTTGACCACCTGGGCAAGGCGCGCGAGCTCGAGAATCGCCTCGTCGGTGAAGTTGAGCCGCACGCCTTCGGTGGCGAGCAGCGCGGTGTACTGCTTGAGCAGCGAGTTCTTCGGCTCTTTGAGAATTCGCACCAGGTCGTCACCCGTCAGCGGCTCGAGCTCGACCCGAATCGGGAAGCGGCCCTGCAGCTCGGGAATCAGGTCAGACGGCTTGCTGACGTGAAAGGCGCCCGCGGCAATGAAGAGCACGTGGTCGGTCTTCACCTGGCCGTACTTGGTGTTCACCGTGCTGCCTTCGACGATCGGCAAGAGGTCGCGCTGCACGCCTTCGCGTGAGACGTCGGGCCCGCCAGAGCCTTTGGCGCCCTCTCGGCTGCAGATCTTGTCGATCTCATCGAGGAAGATGATGCCGTGGTGCTCGGCGCGGATGATCGCCTCCCGGTTGACGCGATCCTGGTCGACGAGCTTCGCCGCCTCTTCCTGCTCGAGCAGCTTCAGCGCCTCGGGCACCTTCGCCTGCCGCTTCCGGCTCTTTCCGCCGAAGCCGGGCATGTTCTTGAAGAGGTCCTGCATGTTGACGCCGACCTCTTCCATCCCCTGCCCCGAGAAGTTCTTGAGGAAGGTCATCCCTCCGCCTTCACTGATCTCGATCTCGACGTACTGATCATCGAGCGTGCCGGCGCGAAGCTGGGCGCGAAGCTTGTCGCGCTCGGAGTCAGAGATGCGCGGCGGAGGCGGCGGCACGGTGAAGCCGAACCCCTGCGACGGCGGCTTCGGAGCGGCCCCTGCCAGAATCGCCACCAGCCGATCTTCCGCGGCTTCGGCAGCGCGCGCGCGCACCTTCTCGGTCTCTTCCTCGCGAACCAGCGCGATCGCGTTCTCGGCCAGATCGCGCACCATCGACTCGACGTCGCGGCCGACGTAGCCGACCTCGGTGAACTTGCTCGCCTCGACCTTCACGAAAGGCGCCTGGGCGAGCTTCGCGAGGCGGCGGGCGATCTCGGTCTTCCCGACGCCGGTGGGCCCGATCATGATGATGTTCTTCGGGTAGATCTCGTCACGCATGTCGGCGCCGACCTGCTGCCGCCGCCACCGGTTTCGCAGCGCAATCGCCACCGCCCGCTTCGCCGCATTCTGGCCGACGATGTAGCGGTCGAGCTCGCCGACGATCTCGCGGGGAGTGAAAGAGCTCGGCATTTACAGCTCCTCGAAGCTGAAGTGGGTGTTCGTGTAGATGCAGATGTCAGCAGCGATCTTCAGCGACTCTTCGGCGATCTGCCGCGCCGTCAGCGACGAGTGCGCCAGCAGCGCGCGGCCCGCGGCGAGCGCGTAGCTGCCACCCGAGCCCACCGCCGCGATGCCATGCTCGGGCTCGATCACGTCGCCAGAGCCCGAAAGAATGAAGGTGTTCTGCGTGTCGGCCACCACCAGCAGCGCCTCGAGCTTCCGCAGGTAGCGATCGGTGCGCCAGTCTTTGCCGAGCTCGACGCACGCGCGGGTCAGGTTCTTCCGGTGCTCCTTCAGCTTGGCCTCGAACCGCTCGAACAGCGTGAAGGCGTCAGACGTGCCGCCCGCGAACCCGGCGATCACCTGCCCTTCGCCCAGGCGCCGCACCTTGCGGGCGTTGCCCTTCATCACCGTCTTGTCGAGCGTTACCTGGCCGTCGCTGCCCACCACCGTCTTGCCGTCGCGGCGAACGCACACGATCGTCGTCCCATGGAACATGCGTGGGTTTCTAACAACTTACCGGCGCAGCAGCACGTAGACCGCTCCGGAACCGCCGTCGGCCGGCTGCGCGGGGCAGAACGCGAGCACGTACCGGGCGAGCTTCCCGCGGCTCAGCCACCCCACCAGCTCGTTTCTCAAGACCGGCACCTGGGCTTCGCTGTTGAGGCCCTTGCCCGTGATCACGAGCACGCACCGTTTCGCTTCGCGTCGCGACTGGACGATGAACGGGTCGACCGCCGCCAGGGCGCGATCGCGGGTGAGGCCGTGCAGGTCGAGGGTGCCCTGGATGCGGAAGCCGCCCGTGCGCAGCCGCCGCACCACCTGCGGGTCGAAGCCGGGCACCGCACCTTCGTTCTCTTTGACTTCCAGCGGCCCGTCGCCCGAGACCAGCTCGGCCAGCTGTGCCATCGACTCGGCGTCTTCCTGCGCGACCTTCACCGGGTCGACCCGCACGGTTGGAGCGTCGGCGCGCTTGCGATCTTGCTGCTTGGGCACCACCTCGCCCATCGCCTCGAGGAACATCGCCGCTTCTGCGTCGATCGCGACGGGCTTCTCTTTCCTGGCAGCCTTTGGAACAGCAGGCGGCGGCTTCGGAGCATTCGGCTCGGGCTTCTTCTGCGCCTCAAGCTTCACCTTCGAGAACGGATTGTTGAACGGGTCAGGCCCGGGGGTGCGCTTTGTCATAGACCTGCTGCAGCTGTTCGAAGCCGACGTGGGTGTACCGCTGGGTGGTCGAGAGGCTCGCGTGGCCCAGCAGCTCTTGAATGACGCGAATGTCCGCGCCGCCCGCCAGCAGGTGGGTCGCGAAGGAGTGGCGCAGCGCGTGCGGCGACAGCTTCTTCTCGAGCCCCAACTTCAGCACGTAGGCGTCGAGGTGGCGCGCGATGCTGCGCGCCGTCAGCCTGCCGCCGCGGTGGTTCAGGAACAGCGCGTTCGGATCCTGCCCCTTGAGCGGCTTGCCCAGCAGCTCGCCCCGGCGCTGCAGCCACGCCTCGATCGCCGCCATCGCCTTGGGGTTCAACGGGCAGAGCCTTTCTTTGTTGCCCTTGCCGAGCACGCGCACGAGGCCATTGCTGCGGTCGAGCGACAGCAGGTTCAGGCCGACGAGCTCGCTGACGCGCAGGCCGCCGCCGTAGAGCACTTCGAGGACCGCGTGATCGCGAAGGCCCAACAGGCGTTCGAGATCCGGGGCGTCCATCAGCGCAAACGTCTCGTCCACCGGCACCGCGCGCGGCAGCCGCTGCGGCAGCTTCGGCGTCTTCGTCCGCGCGGCGGGGTTCAGCTCGAGCACTTTGCGGCGAACCAGAAAGCCGTAGAAGGCCTTGAGCGCCGCGAGCCTTCGGGCGCGGGAGGTCGCCGCGTGATCCACCGCTTGAACACCGAGAAACCCGCGCACGTGAAGATGGGTCGCCTTCAGCAGCTCGACGCCCTGCGGCTGCAGGTACGCCGCGAAGGCCTTCAGATCCCCGGTGTAGGCCGCGAGCGTGTGCTTCGACGCGGCGCGGCCGACCTCGAGGTGGCGCAGAAAAGATCGAACGTGCGCTTCGTCGGACACGCTGCAGATCGTAGGCGCGAGACCCCGCGCGGTCGAGTTCAGGGCACCTGGTCGGCGACGTAGACGCCCGACTTGTTCTGCTCGGCGACGACGTAGCCGACCTTGCCGCCTTCCTTGTCGAGGAACATCGCGGGCAGGCGAATGAACTGTTCCAGCGTCTTGCGCTCGTTGCTCTTCAGGTTGAGCACCGCGACGTCGTAGAAGTCGCCCGTCTGCGCGCGCGAGTAGGTGATGAGGACGCGCTGACCAGACTCGGAAACCTTGAAGGCGCTCATCGCTTCGACGAGCTTCTTCGGCGGCACCTTCAGATCCGCGAGGTCCAGCGAGAGCAGATCGCACGACTTCCCTTCCCGGCTGCAGTCCGTGCGGAACAAGAGGCGATCCGACTGGGGCGTGAAGTCGTAGTCGTAGACCCACTGCTTGATCTTGGTCGCTTCCTCATCGCCCACGCGCCAGACGACGAGGTCGACCGAGGTGATCGGCTTCACCACGCGAATGGTGAAGGCTATCTTCAGGTTGTCGTCCGACCAGCTGTAGCTGCGCACGCGGCGCGAGATCTTCTTCGCCGCCGCGTCGCTGCCGATCACCGCCACGGCGAGATCGCCTTCGTTGTCGTTGTAGTTCTCGCGAAAGGCCACCGATTTGGAATCAGGCGAGAACTGAAAGTCCTTCACCTTGGCGCCCAGTGGCTTCGGCTCGGTGGCGCTGGCGTGGTCGGCGACGTAGAGGTCGCCTGGATCTTCCGGCGACAACCCTTCGTTGTGCGCGATCAGCTTGCCGTCGGGCGAGAAGCGGAAGTTGATCACGTTGCGCGCCAGGTTCTTCGCCTTCAACGTCGTCGTGTCGGCGATGAACAGCTCGTAGCTGGGACTGCCCGCGCTCGGCCGCGCCGCGTAGGCAATCGTCTTCCCATCGGGGGTCAGCCGGAAGTCGCCCACCTGGTCGGCCAGCTTCCGCGGCGGTTTGCCGGCGTCGGCCAGCTTCACCTGGTACAGGCCGCCCGCATTCGCCACGCGGCGGCGGAAGTAGACCGTCGACGAATCAGGCGAGAACTCGGCGGTGGCGACCTGGCCCGCGACCTCGTGAAACGGCCCCTTCGGCAGAGGCCCGGCGCGAAGGACCCCGTCGTCGACGAAGGCCAGCTGCTTCGAGTCCGGGCTGGCCAGCATGTACGTGACGCGCCCGCCGACGCGCTCGGGAGCGGCAGAAGCATCGGCCAGGTCGGCGACGCGCAGCTCTCCGCTCTGCTCGGCCGCGCTGTAGCCCGCGAGCAGCAACACCCAGCGGCCATCGGGGCTGAAGAGGTACCCGCCTGGCATGTTGGTGACGCCGTTGCCCAGCTTCCGCGCGTCTGAGCCCTTGCTCGCCACCGTCCACAGCACGCCCACCCGCATCGGCGGAGGCAGCCCCTCGATTCGGGGCTTCTCGGCGTCCTGCAGCCAGGTGAGGTGCTGCCCGTCGCTGGTCGCGCGCAGGTCGATGCCGATGCCGCCGACGAGCTTCACGCCCAGGCTGCCGACGCCAGCCTCGCCCCTCATCACCTTGTTCAAGCTGACGCGGGAGCCGCTGATCTCGATCTTCGGGTCTTCAGCGCCCTTGTTCTTGCAGCCTGCCAGCACCAGCACCGCCACCGCGATTCCCAGTCTCAAGCCGTCACCTCGCCCTGAGAAATAACCACCGGAACCGCCGGCGCCACGGGGTGAGGCGCCTGGGCGGCCCAGAGGTCGAAGTCGGCAGTCGATCGCGCCGCGTAGGCGCTGCGCTTGTCCTGCTTCTTCACCCGCCCCGGCAGCGGAGGAAACAGCGCGTAGACGACGTTGGTCGGCTGGTAGCTGGCGCCTTCGGGGTGCGCGTCGCCGGTGACGTGGCGGTAGAGGGCCCCCATCGCGGTGGTGCCTGGCGGCGGCACGAACGGGGCATTGGTGAGCCGCGCATGAAGCGACAGCGCGACCAGGTAGCCGCAGGCGGCCGACTCGACGTAGCCCTCGACCCCGGAAATCTGCCCGGCGAAGAAGATGCGCGGCTCGGCTTTCAGCGACAGGTCGCGATTGAGCAGCCGCGGCGAGTCGATGAAGGTGTTGCGGTGGATCTGCCCCATGCGCAGCCATTCGGCGTTCTGAAGGCCGGGAATCGTGCCGAAGATCCGCTTCTGCTCGGGCCAGCTGAGCCGGGTCTGAAAGCCGACCAGGTTGTAGGCGGTGCCCGCGCGATCTTCGTAGCGCAGCTGCACCACCGCCCACGGCCGCCTGCCGGTACGCGGGTCGTGCAACCCCACCGGCTTCATTGGGCCGTGCGACAACACCTCGTCTCCGCGTTCGGCCATCACTTCAATCGGCAGACAGCCTTCGAAGTACTTCGGTTCTTCGAACGCGTGCGGCTTCACCTTGGTGCCCGCCTTCAACGCGGCGACGAAGGCGAGGTACGCGTCCTTTTCCATCGGCAGGTTCAGGTAGTCGTCGCCGCCGCCTTTGCCGTAGCGGCTCTGGCGAAAGGCGACCGTCTCGTCGACGCTGTCGGCCGACACGATGGGCGCGATCGCGTCGTAGAAATAGAGCTTCTCGCCTGTGTACTTCGCGAGCTGATCAGTGAGCGCCACCGACGTCAGCGGGCCCGTGGCGATCACCACGGTGCCTTCGGGAAGCTCGGTGACCTCACCCGGCACCAGGGTCAGCTTCGGCGACTGCAGCAGCCGGGAAGCGACCTCTTTGGCGAACAGCTCGCGCTCGACCGCCAGCGCGCCGCCCGCAGGGACCTTGGTCAGATCTGCAGCGCTCAAGATCAGGCTGCCGACACGGCGAAGCTCGGCGTGGAGCATGCCGATCGCAGAGGTCGGGTCGTCCGAACGAAGGGAGTTGCTGCAGACGAGCTCGGCCAGGGAGTCGCTCTGGTGGGCAGGCGATCGCTTGACGGGCTTCTGTTCGCGCAGGCAAACGTCGTGACCCAGGCGGGCGAGCTGGAAAGCGCACTCGCACCCGGCGAGCCCGCCACCGATGACCGTCAGCACTAGTCCTTCTGCACGACGACGAAACGGTAGTTCTGAAGCTCGTTCTGGCCGGCGGTGTAGAGCACCGTCAGCAGCAGATCGTACGGCACGCGCTTGTCGCCAATCACCGACAGCTCGCCCGTGAAGGGAGCGCCCGGGTTGCGCTCGGCGATGAACTTCAGCTTCTCGATTTCCTTCTTCAGCGCCTGGTCGATGGGCACGATCAAGCGGCCCGACAGGTCGCTCTTCTCGATCTCGCCGGCCTCGTTGAGCGTCGCCCGCACCTTGTCGCCCACCAGAATGTGCCGGGTGGTGATGGTGATCGAGATCGTGTCTTTCGGGGTCAGCCGCGTCGTCGAAATCGGCGGCTTGATGTCTTCCGAGCTGGTGGTGGTGATCGAGCTCGTCGCGTACGACTTGATCAGGAAGACCAGGATGATGGTCATGATGTCCATCATCGCGGTGATGTTGAGCTCTTTGATCTCGCCTTCGGCTTCGCGCTCGTTGCGCTTCTTGCGCGCCATCGCCTTGCGAAAGCGCATGCGCTGCAGATCTTCGAGCGCTTCCTCGTCCATCGCCGGGTTGGCGGTCTTGCCGGTCACTTAGAAGGCCCCCAGGGTGACGTCGGGAAAGAGCAGCTTGTGGTCCGAGGTCTCGCGCACGGCGTCCATCGAGAGCACCAGCACCTCGTACTGAATGTCTTTGTCGGCCGCGATCACCACCTTCGACTCGGTGGGAAAGGCCGTCTTGACCTCTTTCATCTTCGTGTTGAGGCTGTCGTAGTCGTAGGTGCCGTCGGCCTTCTTCGGAATCGTCGGCACGCCTTCGCCGGGAGCCGCGGCCACCGCGCCTTCCGCCTGGCCGGGCAGCACGCCACCCGTCGCAGCCAGGAAGAAGCCCTTGGGAGAAATGGCGAGCGTCAGCAGCAGGGGCGGCTTCTCTTCGGTACCGCCTCCGCCCGCGCCGTAGTTGGGCGCGGACACGTTCAAGATGCCAAATGCCGCCAGGCCCGTCATCGACAGGAGGATGAAGATGATCAGGTTCATCAAGATGTCGAGGTACGGGATGATGTTCAACTCACCCGATTCCTGTTCTTCTTTGGGCCTGATCTTCCGCTTGGAAAAGTAGAACGCCATTGCGTCAGTACCTGACAGCCCGAAGGCCGTGCCGGTTCCTCTAGGACGCCTTCTCGAAGTCCATCGCCGAGGTCTCGCCGGCGCTGCGGCGGCCCAGCAGGTTCTCGAGCTTCATCGCGTTGAGCTCCACCGTCTCGACCATGCGCTTGGCGTACGCGGTGAGGAAGAGGTGGAAGATGATGCAGGTCACGGCGATGCCGAGACCGAAGGCGGTGTTGTTCATTGCTTCCGAGATGCCTTTCGAGAGCAGCGCCTGCTTCTGGTCGGCTGGCACGTTGCCGAGCGACTTGAAGGTGCCGATCAGGCCGACGATCGTGCCGATGAGGCCGAAGAGCGTCGCGATGTTCGCCAGCGACCACAGCCACGCGATGCGGGCCGAGATGTGCGGGTTGTTCTCGAGAATCGCCTCTTCAATCGACTTGGCGACCTCGATCTCACCGCGGTTCGCGCGCGTCAGGCCGGCGCGAATCACCTTGGCCAGCGGCGCGTTCGGCGCGGCGCCACACAGCTTCACCGCGCGATCGACGTTGCCGGTGAGCACCAGCTTCGTCACCTGCTCCATGAAGGGAGGCGCGTTGAGGTTGTAGCGGAACATCAGCGTCACGACGCGCTCGGCGACGACGGCCAGGGCGCAGGCGAGCCAGAAGATGTTGATCAGCATGAAAGGACCGCCCTCTTTGAAGAAGGCAATCAGCCCGTCGAGGGCGCCTTCTTTGTGAGCAGGTTCTGCGGTCAACACCACATCGAGTACGTGGTGAATCATCATGCTGGCGGACATTTCGGAGGGTACCCCTTCGACGCAATGCGGTTGAAAAGCTGTGCAGTTTTTAGTTGGGCCTACCTGAGGCGTCAACAAACACTGCGCTCACCGACGCTCATACCGCCGACCGGGTTTCTGAACCAGCAATCCTGCGAGCTCGAGTTCGACCAGCGCGCTGGCCAGCATTCCCGAGCTCAGCGGCCGGGCCTGACCCAGCAAAGAGTCAAAATCGACTGGAATCCGCCCAAGGACCCCGAACGCATGTCGCGCATTGGGAGAAAGCGTTTCGAGGTCGACCGTTTCCCCATGCACCTCCGCCTCGGGCGTGGTGGTGGCAATGAGCCCCATGTCGGTGAAGACGTCTTTCGCGCAGGTCACACATCTCGCTTGATTCGCGCGAATGAGCGCGTTCGGGCCCACTGCGGTGACGTGGTCAATCTGCCCGGGCACCGCCATCACCAGCTTCTGCTGCTCGAAGGCGCGTTCGACCGTGATCAACGCGCCGGACCTCGCGTTGGCGCGAAACAGCAGCACCGCATCACTGGCGCCCGCGATGAGCCGGTTGCGCCGGGGAAAGGTGAGCTTCTCGGCGCGGACGCCGGGCGGAAACTCAGAGAAGACCGTGCCGCCCCCGTCGAGAATCTTCGGAGCGATGATCGCCTGCGATCGATCGAGCGTGTCGAGGGCGCCGCCCATGAAGGCCCACGTCTCGCCCTTCGCGTCGAGCGCGGCGGTGTGGCACAGCTGGTCGATGCCGCGGGCCGCTCCAGAGACGAGGGTGAGGCGGGTGGCGAGCTGCATCGCGAGGGCGCGCGCGGCGCCGATGAAGTTCGGCTCGAAGGCCCGGCTGCCGACGACCGCGAGCCGCCGGGGCCCGTTCGGGCGGTCTCCCCGGCCCTGGTAGAAGAGCAGCGGCGGCGCGTTCGCGATTCCCGACAGTCCCCGCGGGTACGGCGGGTCATCGGTGAAGCAGACCGCGATGCGGTGCGCGTCGCAGCGTTCGAGGATGCGATCGGCGTGCGCCCCTGGCGTGCCTTCGAGCCCCAGCAGCCCTTCTCGTACCGGCGCGTTCAACGCCACCGAGCTCAGCCACCTCAGCGGCCTCTCATCGGCCAGCTCAGCCAGATCCGGGTAGCGCTCACGGATCGCCGCCAGTGCCACCGAGCCAAGGCCCGGCGTGCCCCACAACCCCAGCAACGCCCTTCTTTCATCCCCCGCTGCCATGCCCCCACTCTAAAGCGCGGGGCTGACATGTGAGTTCAGCGCGAGGCGCTGGCGTTGTTGCCCGAGGCCTGGCGCATCTCGACGTGATCTCCGGGCATGATCTCGCGAATCGAGCGAACCATGATGCAGGTGGTCGCCTTCGTCTTCACCTCGACCGCCATGCACTGGCCGACGTCTTCCTTCGGCCACTTGTCGTCGAGCAGGTACGGCTCGTTGATCGCTTCACCGCTGATCCCGTCCATCTGCCTGAACACCGTGAAGACATTGCCGACCTCGACGCCGTCGCCGCTGCCCTTGTCGATCACCATCTGCTCGTGCTCGCCGTAGTTCGAGAAGGAATACCGGCCGGCCGAGACCACCACCCCGCCTTCGATCTTCTTCCCGTTCGGCTTCGGAGCGACCGCCCGGATCATGTTCTCGCCCGCCGGCCCGACCAGGTCGCCGCGCACGATCTCTTCCCAGTCGCCGACGATCTCGAGCGTGGCCAGCTTCTCTTTGTCCGACCAGCGCACGACCTTCGCAGTGCCGACGACGTTGGTGAGGTAGCCGAAGCTGCCGCCGTACGGGTGCCCGAGCTTCGTGGTGGTGCGGTAGATGATGTACGGCTCGCCCATCTTCACCGAGCCCGACTTCTTGAAGCGCACGTAGAGCTGCTGCGGAAACGACAGCATCTCGGTTTCGCCGTACGAACCAGCGATGACTCCCGACTCTTCGATTTCCTTGTCGGTGACGAAGCCCTCGACGCGGGTGGTGATCACGCCCTTGCCCTGGTAGCCAATCTTGCCAGACACCAGAACGCGGTCTTCCTCGACCATCTCGCCGGGCTCGACTTCTTCCGGCCCCGTGCCGACTTCGACCTGCGTGGGCACCTCTTCACCCGTCGGCAGGAAGCGCACCTGGTTGCCCGGGTAGATCCAGTGGGGGTTGGCGATCTCGGGGTTGTAAGACCAGACCTTCGGCCAGTACCACGGGCTGCCGAGGTACTTCTGCGAGAGGTCCCAAAGCGTGTCGCCCTTGTCGACGGTGTGCGTCGACGGCGAGCCCGCGGCGCCCTTGCTCGGAGTCGACGGTGCGACCTCCGACTCTTCCGCCTTCATCTCGGTCTCGTTCTGGGCGAACGCCGGAAAGCCCGACAGCGCGAGAAAAGCAACGGAAGCGATCAGGGGATGGCGCATGGGCATGAGTCTCATGGAGAACCGGTGAGCGACGACAGACGGGCCCGGGCCGCGGTGGCAGCCGTGGTGCCCGGGTAGGACGAAACGATCTTCTGGTAGACGACGCGTGCGTCGGCGGGCTTGTTGAGCCGCACCCGGCACTCGCCGAGCTTGAGCATCGACTCGAGCACCGCGTCGCCCGCGGGGTAGCGCGCAATCACGTCTTCGAAAGACTTCGCCGCGCCTTCGAAGTCCTTCAGCCCCATCAGCCCGAGGCCGATGAAGTAGATGGCGTTGTCGGCGCGCGGGTGGCGCGGCGATTCGGCGGCGAACTTCTGCAGCTCGAGAATGCCGCCCGCGACATTGCCCGTCTTCAGCGCGCTGACGCCCTGCTCGAAGAAGGCATCGCCGACGTCGGCGTCGAGCTCGGTGTCAGAAGGCGGGTCTGCTTCGACCGAGCCCTTCAGCGCCTCGATGGCCTGCGGGCCTGGCTCGACGATGGGCGTCTGCGTGGCGAGCTTCGGCGCGGCCTGCTGCTTCGGCTTCAACTTCACCACCGTCAGCGACGGCAGCGCGTTGTTGTCGGGCGCGGGTGCGGGCGCTGACACGGCAGAGGAAGCAGACGGCGCCCGAAGCGGAGCCACCGAGGCATGGAGCTCGACGCGATCGAGGCGCTGCTCGAGCCGGGCATTTTCCTTTCGCATCGCGCGCAGCTCGGCCTTCAGCTCATCGAGCTCAGAGTTCGACGCCGTCGTCGCGCAAGCCGCCAGCGCGAACGAAGCCATGAGAGGGAAAAGGCGAATGACGCCCGAAGTGTACGAACCGACTTTCAAGACCGTCAAGAATTCGGGCTGGGTGCCGAGCGCTACAGCCCTGTCCCACTGCGGTCAGGCAGACATGTGCGTCAAAAGAGACAGCTGACGAAAGAGAAGTGTCGGCCGGTTTTCCCCTGGTCGCGGCGGTGCGAAAAGAAGCGGCGATCGCACGAGGTGCAGACGCGAAGCAGGTCGATCTGTGCCGCGGGCACCCCAGCCTTCTGAAGCGTGAGCTGCACCGCCAGCGGCAGGTCGAGTGTGGTGCCGCGGAAGATCTGCTGAGGAAACCTGGTCGCAAACTGGCTGAAGAGCTCTGCGCCCACGTGGTAGCAGCAGGGGCCGATCGCGGGGCCAATCGCAGCGCGCAGATCGGCGGGCTTCGACCCCGCCCGCACCAGCACCTCGACGGTGCGGGCGGCGATTTCAGCGAAGGTCCCCTTCCACCCGGCGTGCACGGCGGCGACGCGGCGCCCGACGGGGTCGACGATCAGCACCGGCACGCAGTCGGCGGTCTTGACCCCCACTGCGTCGCCCTTTCGCCCCGACCAGATCGCATCAGCTGGCGTCTCGGGGGTGGCGGGTGCTTCGACGACCCCGTCGCCGTGGACCTGGGTCACCCCGTAGAGGCGATCGCGCGGAACCCTCGCCTCGGCGGCGAGCAGGTCGTAGTTCAGCGCGACGGCTTCGGGCGCATCGCCCACCCCGCCGCCCGCGTTGAGGCTCGCAAAAGTGCCAGTCGACACGCCGCCTTCGCGGGTTGGAAACCCGTGGGGAACCAGCAGCAGCGCAGAGGTCAACAGGTCCAAAACGAGGGCCGACTCTAGTTCAAGGCGTGGTTTGACAAAGTGCGTCATGAAATCGACACTCCGCCGCCAAACCCCTGTGAACTCGGTCGGAAAAAAACTGCTGTTGAGCATCGCCCTGCCGACGCTCGCCCTCACCCTGGTGGCCCTGGGCTTCCTGTGGCTGCGCACCGCCGCGGCCATGGCCGAGGCGACCCACGACGAGGCGTTGCGCCTCGCCGAGCTACAGCAGTCGGTGGCGGGCAACTTCCTGCAGGCCCTGGTGATCGTGCTGCTGTTCGCGGTGGTCCTCGTCGGCGCGACCGCCGTCAGCCTGCGCATCTTCATCTCGAACCCGCTGCAGAAGCTGACGATGGCGATGAAGCGCGCCGAGGAAGGCGACTTCGTGGTGCGGGCCGACGAGACGGGCAACGACGAGCTCGCGCGCCTGTCGCAGGCCTTCAACCGGATGTTGGGCCGCATCACCTCGCTGAAGGTGGAAGAGATCGACAACCGCCGCGACCTCGACGAGGCGCGCGAAGAGCTCGAGGTCACGCACCAGCTGGCAGGCCGCCTGAAAGAGCTGTCGATTCTCTACGACGTCGCGCGCACGGTGACGTCGTCGATCGAGCTGAACGAGGTGCTGCAGAAGATCACCGACACGGTGCCGGCGCGGCTGGGAGTGCCGAAGTTTTCGATCATGCTCATCACCGACGGGGCGCTTGAGATCCGCATGGCCCACCCCGGGGGCGGCGAGGGGATGACGTTCGCGATCGGCGAAGGCGTCTGCGGGCACGCCGCGGCGACTCGCAAGTCGGTGTACGTGGCGGATCTCGAAAGCGATCAGCAGTTCTTTCGCGTGCGGGGGGGCTTCGGCGCCCGGGGCCGCGGAAGCCTCTTGTCACTGCCGATGCTGCACGGCGAAGAAGTGCTGGGCGTCCTCAACTTCGAGCGGCCCGAGAAGGCCGGCTTCTCGGCCGCAGAGATCGAGTTCTTCACCGCAGTGGCCGACCAGGCCGCGATGGCCGTGAAGAACGCCCGGCTGCACGAGCAGACGGTCGAGCTGTCGATCACCGACCCGCTGACGGGGGTGTCGAACCGGCGACACCTCTTCGCCCAGCTCGAGCTCGAGATCGCGCGCGCGAACCGCTTCGGCACCCAGCTGTCGTTTTTGATGATCGACATCGACTACTTCAAGAAGCTCAACGACGCCGCCGGCCACACCGCCGGCGACACGGTGCTTCGGCAGGTGTGCGACCTGATGCAGAGCAGCGTGCGGCGCGTCGACACCCTCGCCCGCTACGGCGGCGAAGAGTTCGTGGTGCTGCTGCCACAGGTGACACGCGCCGAGGCGCTGGAAGTGGCTGAGAAGCTGCGCCGCCTGGTCGAAGAGGCCCCCCTGGAGCACCGCGAGGCCCAGCCAGATGGGAAGATCACCATCTCGGTCGGCGTCGCCAACCTGCCCATCGACGCGGTCGAACAGGGCCAGCTGGTCGACTGTGCAGACTCGGCGCTCTACGCGAGCAAGCGCAGCGGGCGAAACAAGGTGACGACCTACGCGCAGGGCATGGAAGTGCACCCGGGCCGCGAGCGTGGGCCGCACGCGCAGAAGAAGCGCATCACGGGGGAAATTCCGGTGGTGGCGCTGAAGGGTTAGTGGGTGGCTTCGAACGGACCCATTGGGTTGAAAGAACCCAAACCGCAGACTTTCCGATAACCTTGGCAGTCCCACTTTGAAGAAGACCCCAAAAAGGCTCAAACCCATGACAAGCCCCATCGCCAAGAAGCCCGTTTCCAACCCGTTTTCGTTCAAGAGCATCGTGGACATCGGGAAGAAGGCGGTCGTCGGCGGCCTTGCGGGGGCAGCGGTGAAGAAGGCGGTCACCGACGGCTTCGAAGGGGCGAAGGCGATTGGAGAAAAGGGCCTCAAGGGCGCGTGGACGGCGGCTAACAAGACGGCGGCCGAGTTGGCGTCGAACCCGACCGGCAAGCTCAACCTGCTGGGCAAGCTGAAGGTCGCAGGCGGCGTGCTTGGCACCGTCACCGGCCTGGCGACGCTGCCGGGTAAGGTCGGCACGGCGGTCAAAGACATTCGGGAAGCCGTCCGCACTGGCTCACTGGGCGACATCGCCACTGCGGCCCAGTCGGGCATCGCCGCGGCCAAGGGCGCGGTAACGACGGTGAAGTCCGCGCTGACCACGGCGGTCACGGTCAACAAGCTGTCGAGCACCTACAAGGCTGCGAAGCTCGCATTCGAAACCGCAGTGCCTGGCGCGAGCAAGGCCGTGACGGCGGCGGCGGCGAAGGCGGCGATGAAGAGCACCTTCGAAGGTCTGACGAAGGGTGCCGTGAAGGGCGCTGCCACCGAAGCGGCGCTGCTGGCGGCGAAGGAAGGCGGCACGATCGCAAAGGCGGTCGTCGGCTCAGCAGGTCGGGCGGCGGCGAAGGCGGCGCTGCGCGAAGGTGGCAAGGCGGCAGGCGAGGCAGCGCTGAAGGCAGGCGCGAAGGCGGCGGCGGGTGGCCTGGGCAAGGCGGCGGCGCGGTTCGCTCCGGGCCTCAACATCGCGATCGCGGCGTTTGACACGGCCAATGCGGTCGCGACCGTGATGGATCCAAAGGCTTCGACCGGCAAGAAGGTGTCCAGCGTAATCACCGCAGTCGGGTCAATTGCCGCGGCCACCAACATTCCGATCGTCAGCCAGGTCGGGGCGGCAGTCTCGGCCGTCTCGGGTTTCATTGGGTCGTTCTTCTGAACCTCTGCTAGGAATTTGCCGGTGAGCACCCGCCGGTACAACCCAGTCTGGGACTTTGGCACGGCGGGCTTTGTCCCCGGAGACACCGTGACCAAGAGCAAGAAGCCGTCGAGCAAAGGCGTGTCCTACCTGCTGAAGATGGGGCCGATGGGCGAGGCTCTGGCGGTGACGCCGGTGGATCTGCCGAACGTCCGCGCGCCATCGACTGAGGATCTGGAAGTGACGGTGCCCCTGCCGGCGGATCTCACCCAGGATGATCTGCTGCGCCGCTTTCACGAGCTCAAGCGCGCCCACGCGAAAACACGCGAACGGGCGAAGGGCGAAGCGATCGCGATGGGCGACGACGTACAGCTCGACACGCTGGGCTACTGCGGCGGAAAGCTGATTGCGTTTTCGGCGCGGTTCGGGCTCTGGCTGGAGCTTGCTCCTCAGCTGACGCTGCCGGGCTTTGCCGAGGCGATCGCCGGAGAGAAGCTGGGCGACAGCCTGGAAATCGAGCTGACGATTCCCGCCGACTACCCGGTCGAAGCGCTGCGCAACAAGCCGGCGCGGTTCATCGTTGACGTGCGCGCGGCGAAGGAAGTCATCGAGCCGGACGACGAGGCGCCTGCTTTCCTCGAGGCGATCAACAAGGGCAAGACTCTGGAAGACGTGATGGACGCGATTCGCGACGAGCTCGAAGACGAGCTGGCAGATCAGCTGACGCTCGAGGGTCAAGACCTGGTGCTCGATGCGCTGATTGAACGAGCCGACGTGCAGGTGTCACGGGCGCTGATCGACGAAGAGGTGCGCCGGCGCTGGGGCCAGCTCGAAGGCAAGGCGCTGGTCGAGCGCGGCTTCGATGCGACCGAGCAGCAGGAAGCGTTGAACGCTTGGCTTACGGATCCGTTGACTCGCACCGACTGTGAACGGCGGCTGAAGATCGCGCTGGTGCTCAAGGCGATCACCGAGCGAGACAAGCTGCAGCTGACGCCGGACAAGCTCGAAGAGCTCGCGACGATCTCGGCCGAGCCCTTTGGGCTGACCGCCGCCGACGTGAAGAAGGGCTTGAGGGAATCCAAAGAGCTCACGGCGCAGATGGCGCAGACCGCGTGGCACATGCTCGCCGTCGAGCATGTGCTGTCGTTGGCGTCGATCAAGTACGAGGGCGCTTGATCGGGAAAGTGCCCACGATCGTCGCGTCATCCTGAAAGGCTCGAACGAAGATCGTGGGTTGCCTAACGACTGCGGTTCCAGGGAACTGGTGCGACAGTTCAGAAGTCCGTGCCCCGAACGGACGTCGAGCCGCCTCAGTGGCAAGGCGAACGACGAGGCGCACTTTGCGTGCGCCGCAGGCAGTTCAACGCAGCCAATGGGGATGGGGCGGCGTCCGTACTGGCTAGTGGGTCGCGAAGCCGACGAGATCGAGCAGCTTGTTGAAGTCGAGGGGCTTGCTCATCGTCAGCGCGATTCCCTTCCGCATCCCCTTCTCGCTGATCTCTTCCGAATGCCAGGCCGTGATCAGGATCACCGGCATGTCCTTGAGCCGCGGCACCGCGTGAATCTGCTGCGCGAATGAGATGCCGTCGACGTGCGGCATCATCAAGTCGGTGATGACGAGCTTCACGTCGTCCGTGTGAAGCATCTGCATCGCCTCGATCGGAGAAGGAGCCGTGAGCACCTGGTAGTGGTGCCTGGTGAGGAACTTCGCGATCAACGCGGACTGGGCGGTGTCGTCATCCACCACCAGGATCTTGATTGGAGGTCCCGGCTGCGGCACCCCCGAAGGTTTAACACAGCAATCATGGGCTGCGCTGCTTCCTGGCTTTGGTTTACAAAGCAAGCGTGCCCGACCTCGATGACCTTCTCGATGAGGCGAACAACGCGCTGGACGAAGGCCGCTTCGAGGACGCGCTCGAGAAGAGTGAAGCTGCACTGAAGAAGAGTCCGGGCGAGCTGGAAGCGCTGGGCCTTCGCGCAGCAGCGCTCACCGAGCTGGGAGAGTGGGAAGAAGCAGACCTCGCCTACGCGCAGCTGATGAAGCGAGAGCCGAACGAGGCGTCTTGGACGCTGGCAGCGGCCGACGTGATGATTCGCCAGCCGGGCGACGACGCCGAACGGCTCGAGGCCGGCGTCGGGCTGCTCCAGAAGATCGAAAGACAGGTCACCGCCGACGAAAGGCTGCACTTCGAGTGGCTGATGCTGCAGGCGATTTCGCTGAACCAGCTGGGCGAGCTGAAGGCGTCGCTGAAGGCGCTGGACCAGGCGCTGAAGCTCGACGACGAAGATCCTGAAGCGCGTCTCGAGCACGCAGTGACGCTCTTCGAGCTGGGCCGGTTTCCCGACGCGAAGAAAGAGCTCGCCGCGCTCGCGAAGGCGCTTCCTGAAGATCCGTGGCCGCCCCACTACCTCGGCCTGCTGGCCGAACGCGCTGGCGACGCAGCGGCGGCCGCGAAGCTGTTTGCCCAGGCGACGGAGCTCGACCCCGGGGCTTTTCCTCCGCCCACCGTCTTGTCGGAACAGCAGTTCGACGCAGCGGTGAAAGAGGCGATCGCGAAGCTGCCCGAGCACGCGAAGGCCGAGCTCGGCAACGTCACCATCTCGGTCGAGCCTTTCCCCGATGACGCGTCGCTGGGGTCGGGCGAGGTGACGCCGACGATCCTGGGAGTGTTCCACGGCACGCCGCTGGACGAGCGCAACCCGACCGTCGCCGAGCACCACGTCACCGCGCAGATCATCCTCTACCAGCGCAACCTCGAACGGTTCGCGCGAAGCCACGACGAGCTGATCGAACAGATCGGCGTCACTGTGCTGCACGAGGTCGGGCACCTGCTCGGGCTCGACGAGGAAGAGCTGTACGAACGCGGGCTCGACTGACTACTGCACGAGCCAGGTGATGGTGCGCGGCTCGCCGCTTCTTTCGATCGCGAACTTCAGCTCTTTCGCGCCGCGCGCGCGGGTGTACGCCTCGAGCGCTTGATCGGGTGAGGCCAGCAGCAGGCCGTTGATCGAGAGCACGGTGTCGCCATTCGCGAAGCCCAGGGCTTCAATCACGCTGCCCTGCCGAACCGCGAAGAGCTTGAAGCCGCGGGAGACCCCCCCCTTGAAGGCCGGGACGATGCGCACCTGGTGCTGGGCGCACTCGGTGACGGTGTCGCGCAGCGCGCCAGGGACCTTTCGCGTCCACGGATCCACCGGCACGATCGCGGCAACCAACCGGGGGTCACACGTCGGCGCTGAAGGCGGGGGCGGCTCGACGGGAACCTCGAGCAGCAAAGAGACCAGCGCGGGCAGCTGGGCCCCCTTCACCGTGCCGTCGATGGCGAGCTTCAAGGGACGCGTGCGGTCGGCGACGGAAGGGGCCGCGCAGAGCTTCGCGGTGGCGAGCTGAAGGACGTCGTCGACGGTCGAGCCCGCCTTGAAGCTCACCCGCACCGTCGCGTCGGCGGCGACGGGCGCGCACAGCGGAGCTGCGGCGAGCAACAGCCAGATCACGGCGACACCTTCGTGCGCGGCACCAGCCGGTTCACCGCTTCGATCGCCTGGTCCAGCTGTGCCTCCGTCGTGCCGCGGCCGTAGGAAAAGCGCAGCGATTCCTGCGCCTGGGTGTTGGTGAGGCCCATCGCGGTGAGCACGTGCGAGGGGGTCAGCGAGCCGGAAGCGCAGGCAGCTCCGGAAGAGACGCAGATGCCTTCGAGGTCGAGCGCGATGAGGAGCGCCTCGCCATCGGCGCCAGGGAAGCGAAGGTTGCTGGTGCCGGGAGCGCGGGCAGCCGAGCCACCGTTGACGATCGCGCCCACGATGCCGGCTTCGAAGCGCTGGCGAAGCACCTCGAGCCGCACCTGCTCCGATTCGACGCGAGCGACGGCAGCGGTCAAGGCGGCGACGAGCGACTCGATCATCGCCAGGGCCTGGGTGCCTCCGCGGCGGCCGTCTTCCTGGTGGCCCGGCACCATCGGCTCCAGCGCAACGGTGCGGCGCGCGAGCAGCACCCCGATGCCCGGCAATGCGCCGAGCTTGTGGCCCGAGAAGCTGAAGAGGTCGGCTGGCACGTCGCGAAGCGTCGCGGGAATTCGACCCACCGCCTGCACGGCGTCGGTGTGGAAGACGCTGCCGCGGGTGACGCAAGCGCGAGACACCTCACGCACCGGCTGTTCTACGCCCGTCTCGTTGTTGACCCAGATCATCGAGCACAGCGCGACGTCAGGAGTCAGCGCGTCGAGGGCAGCCTGCAGCGGCACCCGCCCCGTCGCATCGGGTGACAGCCGCAAAACCTTCGCCCCCGCGGCCTCGAGCTGCTTCACCGCGCCCAGAACGCAGGGGTGTTCGATGGTGGTGGTGACGAGGGTGTTGCGCGCCGGATCCTTACGCGCCGCCCACGCGCCCTTGATCGCCAGCGCCGCGCCTTCCGAGCCTGAGGCGGTGAAGATGACCTCGCGGGCCTCGCAGCCGAAGAGCCGAGCCACGGTGTCGCGCGCCGCGGTGAGCCGGGTGCGCGCCGCCCTGCCCGCCTGGTGCACGCTCGACGGGTTGCTGCCGGCCGCGTTCACACCTCGCGTCAGCGCCTCCGCGGCCTCGGGGGCCAGCGGTGACCCTGCGTTGTAGTCGAGGAAGATCACCCGTCCTGGCCGACGTTGAGAAGAGCCGAGCCACGCTCTCCGTCGACGCCGAAGGCCTTCTGAAACCGGCTGACCACGTCGGACTTCAGGGCCTCGCGGGTCTTGCGCGTGCCGCTCAACGGAAGACGGGCGCCTGCCATGCTGCCGTGCCCACCCGCGGTGCCGCCCATGTCGACCAGCGTCTCGCGAATCAACCGCCCCGCGCGCATTCGTCGATCACTGCAGCGCAACGACAGGTACAGCTGGTTGCGAAAGGAACCGAAGGCCAGCGACCAGCGCGGGCCTTCGAGGAAAGAGAGCCGTTCGGCGACCTCGGCCACCATGTCGGGGCTGTAGATCTCGCCCAGGTCGGTGATCACCGCGTCCGAGTAGACCTTCGCCCGCTTGATCGCCTGGTGGTACAGCTGGAAGTAGCGCGCGGGCAGCTCGGGGTGCTCGATCTGGCCGAGCAGGGCGCGATCGATCTTCGGGAACAGCCAGAGGTAGCTGTCGATGTCGGGGTCGTGCGTCTGCCGGTCGAGGTCCCGCGTATCGGCCTTGATGCCGTAATACAGCGCGGTGGCCAGCTCGCGGTCGGGCTCGAGGCGGGCGGCGCGCAGGTATTCGACGAGAAGGGTCGAGGTCGCTCCGTAGTTGCGGCCGACGTCGGCGAACGGAGCGAGCGATTCGCCTTCGCGCAGCGGGTGGTGATCGATCACCACGTCGGCCTTCACGTTCGCGGGCAGCGCGTGGTTGCCGATCGACTGCTGGGTGTCGACGAGGCAGACGAGCTCGAACTCGTCGAAGACGATCTGCGACACGGGCGCCAGCGGCAGCTTCAACACCCGCACGAAAGCGAGGTTCTCGGCCCGGCCGATGATGCCGCCGTAGGCGACGCGAGCCTCGAGGTTGCAACGCTTCTCGAGGATCAACGCCAGCGCCCACGCCGACGCGAGCGAGTCGGGATCCGGGTTGTCGTGGGTGAGGATCAGCGCCCGCTTCTTGCCCCTGGCGAGCTTCGCGAGCCTCTCGATCTTCCGCTTCGCCGACAACGAAGCCACATTCAGCGGGGTGAGCGCGGCGCCCAAGGTGGCCTCAGTTCACTGCTTTGTACTTTCGCGCGTCGTCACGGAAGTACTTGAGCGCGTTGTCGAGCGAGTTCTCCATCGCGTCCATCATCAGGTTCGAGAAGCTGCCGACGGTGCCGCGAAAGGCCTCGTAGTACTTCTGGCGGTCGATCGAGTGGATCACCGACGGGAACATCTGGTTCCGCAGCAAGATGAGGTTGCTGAGCATTCGGCCGACTTTTCCCGAGTGTTCGGCGAACGGAAAAATCTGGATGAACTGATGCTGCACGCGCGCCGCCTGCAGAATCGGGTGCTGCTCGCGGAACTCGGCGGTGGCTGCGAAGTCGAGCATCTTTTCGAGCGCCGGCAGGATCTTCGCGGGCTGCGCGATCTCGTGGAAGTAGGTGCGGTGCAGCGGCATGTCCTTGCGCAGCCCGGCCTTTTCCCTTTCCTTCGCCAGCTCTTTCTCGCTGCGCTCGCGGCGTTCGGCGGCGGCCCGCGCGACCTGCGCTTCGGGCGTGTTGCCCGCGAGCAGATCGTGAATGCGGCGAACCTGCGCCATCGTCACGCCCGGGGCCTTCTTCGGCAGCGTCCTCGCCTCTTCCCGCACGTACTCGAGGCACGCCTTGTGGTTGCGAATCTCGAGGACGATGGGCATCAGCGAGGCTTCGGCGGCGATCGCCCCGGGGCGCAGGGCGGCCATCAGCTCTTGCCCGGTGTAGACGACGCCCTCGAGGGCGTTGTCATGGTAGACCCACGACATCTCGAACTTTTCGAGGAAGTCTTGCGAGGCAGCCTTCTTGCTCGCGATGATCTCGCGCAGCGCCTCGTTCTTCTCTTCAATGTGTTGGTACCGTTCCTTCACGCGGGTGACGGTATATAGATTTCGATCCGACTGCGCTACGGAGAATGCCTCAAGCCGATGATTTGACTCTCGAATTCCGGCACCACCTCAATTTTCGCCAACGCCCTGCTATGCCCCGGCGCGGTAGGGCTTCCTGATCTGGTGACAGGCCCGGTCTTCAAAACCGGCGAGAGGCGATGAAAGTCGTCTCTGGCGAGTTCGATTCCCGTGCTCTACCGACGAAAATTTGTTCTATCGCACGGCACCGTGAACGACGCCTTCTACGAACGGATGCGCAGTGAAGCCGAGCAGATTCGGGCGGCGGGGTTGTTCAAGAACGAGCGGGTGATCACGAGCCCCCAGCGGGCCCAGATCACCGTGCAGGGCGGGCAGCAGGTCTTGAACTTCTGCGCCAACAACTACCTGGGCTTTTCGGACTCACCGCAGCTGATCGCGGCGGCCAAGGCGGGGCTCGACAGCCACGGCTTCGGGATGTCGTCGGTGCGCTTCATCTGCGGCACGCAAGACGTACACAAGACGCTCGAAGCCAGGATCTCGGCGTTCCTCGGCACCGAGGACACGATTCTCTTCGGCTCGTGCTGGGACGCGAACGGCGGGTTGTTCGAGATCGTGCTCGGCGAAGAAGACGCGGTGGTGTCGGACGCGCTGAACCACGCGTCGATCATCGACGGCATTCGCCTCTGTAAGGCGAAGCGGTTCCGCTACGCGAACAACGACCTCGCCGACCTCGAGGCGAAGCTCAAAGAGGCGAAGGCTTCAGGCGCGCGCTTCACCCTGATCGCCACCGATGGCGTCTTCTCGATGGACGGCGTGATCGCCGACCTGAAGGGCATCGTCGCGCTGGCGCAACAGTACGGCGCGCTGACGATGGTCGATGACTCGCACGCGGTCGGCTTCACCGGTGAGAAGGGCAAGGGCTCGCACGAGCTGAACGGCGTGCTGGGCAAGATCGACATCCTCACCGGCACGCTGGGCAAAGCGCTGGGCGGAGCGTCGGGCGGCTACGTGGCCGCGCGGAAGGAAGTGGTGGCCCTGCTGCGGCAGCGCGCGCGGCCCTACCTCTTCAGCAACACGCTGATGCCGGCGATCGCGCACGCGACGGTGGCGTGCCTCGAGCTGCTCGAGAAGAGCGACGAGCCCCGGCAGCGGCTGCGCGAGAACAGCGCCCACTTTCGAGCTGAGATGACGAAGGCGGGCTTCACCCTGGCCGGCCAGGGGCACCCGATCATCCCCGTGATGCTCGGCGACGCGAAGCTCGCCTCGGACTTCGCGCAGGCGATGCTCGCCGAAGGCATCTACGTGGTCGGCTTCTCGTACCCGGTGGTGCCGCAGGGCAAGGCCCGCATCCGCACCCAGATGTCTGCGGCGCACAGCCGCGCCGACATCGATCGCGCCATTGCAGCGTTCACCAAAGTCGGTCGTTCCCTGGGAGTCATCTGAATGAAAGCGCTGGTCAAAGCGAAGAAGGAAGTCGGGCTGTGGCTGCAGGACGTGCCGGTTCCCCAGGTCGGGCACAACGACGTGCTGATCAAGATCAGGAAGTCGGCGATCTGCGGCACCGACATTCACATCTGGAACTGGGACGCCTGGAGCCAGAAGACGATTCCGGTTCCGATGCACGTCGGCCACGAGTTCATGGGTGAGGTCGCCGAGGTCGGCAGCGCGGTCACGGGCTTCAAGAAGGGTGACCGCGTCTCGGGCGAAGGCCACCTGACGTGCGGCAACTGCCGCAACTGCCGTGCGGGCAAGCGCCACCTCTGCCGCAACACGGTGGGCGTGGGCGTGAACCGGCCGGGCTGCTTCGCCGAGTACCTGGCGATTCCCGCCTCGAACGTGTTCCCCATTCCGCCCGAGATTCCGGACGAGATCGCGTCGTTCTTCGACCCGCTGGGGAACGCGGTGCACACGGCGCTGAGCTTCGACCTCGTCGGCGAGGACGTGCTGATCACCGGCGCGGGCCCGATTGGCGTGATGGCGGCGGCGATCTGCAAGCACGTGGGCGCGCGGCACGTGGTCGTCACCGATGTGAACGACTACCGCCTGTCGCTGGCGAAGAAGCTGGGCGCGACGCGGACGATCAACGTCACCCACTCGTCGATCGAAGCGACGATGAAGGACCTGGGGATGACCGAAGGGTTCGACGTCGGCCTCGAGATGTCGGGCAACGCGGACGCGCTGCGGTCGATGCTGAAGGCGATGAACCACGGCGGCCGGGTCGCGATGCTGGGCATCCCCGTCACCGAGGTGGCGATCGACTGGAACCAGGTGATCTTCAAGGGCCTGGTGCTGAAGGGCGTGTACGGCCGCGAGATGTTCGAGACCTGGTACAAGATGACCGCGATGTTGCAGTCGGGCCTGGACATCACGCCCGTGCTCACGCACCGCTTCAAGATCGCCGACTTCCAGGAAGCGTTCGAGACGATGCGCACCGGGCAGTCGGGGAAGGTGGTGCTCGATTGGGCCGCGTAGCGAAGAAGGCCGCGAAGCCGCCGAAGAAACGGTTCGTCGCCATGGCCGGCAATATCGGCTCGGGCAAGACGACGGCGGCGAAGATGATCAGCCAGAAGTTCGGCTACGAGCTCTTCGACGAGCCCGTCATCGATAACCGTTTCTTGAAGGACTACTACGGGCAGATGAAGCGCTGGAGCTTCACGCTGCAGCTCGAGTTCCTGATTCGCCGCATCGAGCACCACGAGCTGATTCACACGGTGCCGAAGAGCTGCATTCAAGACCGCACGCTGTACGAAGACCCCGAGATCTTCGCGAAGTACCTGCACGGCCTGGGCAACATGACGGACGCCGAGCTCGAGCTGTACTTCGAATACTTTCAGCGCCTGTCGAAGACGATCGTCCACCCGGACAAGGTGATCTGCTTCGACGTGCCGAAGGTCGACGTGCTGATGAGCCGGATCAAGAAGCGCGGCCGCGAAGAGGAAAAGGGCATCGGCTCGTCGTTCTTGCGCGGGCTCAACGGCTACTACGCGACTTTTCCGATGGTGCTGCAGGGCAAGTACGGCATCGACGTGCTGACCTTCGACGTGACGTCGCTGGACATCCGCACCGGGCGCGGCGCCGAAGAGTTCATGGACAACGTCACCGACTTTCTCGCGGCCTAGATGCCCCTGCAACCGAAGCCGGCTTCGCAGTCCGTGGTCGAGATGGCGCAGCTGCTCCTGCCGGGCGACGCCAACTCGCTGGGGGCGGCCTTCGGCGGCACCGTCATCGGGTGGGTCGACATCTGCGCAGCGATCGCCGCCCAGCGCCACTGCCGGCAGGTCGTGGTGACGGCCTCGATGGACGACCTGCACTTTCACGCGCCGATCAAGGTCGGGTGGACGGCGATCCTGAAGGCGCGCGTGCTGGCGGCTTTCACGAGCTCGATGGAAGTGGGCGTCACCGTCCACTCTGAAAACCCGATCACCGGCGAACGGGCGCTGACGACCAGCGCGCTGCTGACCTTCGTCGCGCTGGATGCGGCGGGGCAGCGCACCGAGGTGCCGCCGCTGCAGATCACGACGCCCGATGAGCAGCACGCCCACGACGCCGCGCTCGAGCGAAGAAAAGAAAGGCTGACCCGCCGCGGCCAGGGCGCGACGTGGCAGGCGCTCGTCGCCACCTCGCGCTCGACCTGACCTACTTGTGCAGCGTCAGCGTGTGTCCGTCGGCGCCGAGCTCGGCGACGTTCGCGACAATGGCCGGCTTGTAGCCCGGCGCTTCGATCGTGACCGGCTGCCCGCTGAACGGGTTGCGCTGGGTGAAGAAGACGTTGGCGAGATCGTTGGTGCGCAAAGACGCGACGACTTCTTCGCCCTGCTTGAAGGAGAGGACGACGTCCTGCAGGTAGTTGCCTTCGTGGTCGAGCGCCTTGAGCCAGAAGCCTGACGACGGCGCCATCTCGAGCTCGAGAATGCGGCCCTTCGTGATCGACGCGTCTTCCAGGTACGAGGGCGAGTAGCCGTCGGCGACTCCGACGATCCGCACGTTGGTGAAGACGTCAGTCACGGCCAACTGCCCGCGGGAGTTGGTGTAGCCGTGGAACACCACTTCGCTGAGGCACGACTCGCCGCGCGGACAGTTGCCCGGCTCTTTGTTCACGGTGACCATGGTGCAGGTCAGCGGGCCAGCGGTGCGCGCATCGAGGAGCACGAGGTCGCCCTTCCCTTCGGGGCCACACTTGCTCGGGTCTTTCTCGTTGCCGGCCTTTTCGGGGCGCGTCGTGTCGTCCACGCGCGCGTCGTCGGCCTTGTTGTTGGTCGTCGCGCACGCTGCACAGAGCAGCGCGCTGAAGATCATCCCCCGGTGGAGCATGCGATCAGGTCGAGAACGAAGTGCCGCAGCCGCACGACGACTTCGCGTTCGGGTTGCTGAACTTGAACCCGGCGCCCATGTCGGTCTTCTGGAAGTCGACCTCGGTGCCGTTGAGGTACTTGGTGCTGATCGGGTCGGTGCAGAGCTTGACGCCGTCTTGTTCCCAGACGAGGTCACCGGGCTTCGACTCCTTCATCAGGTTCAGGTCGTAGCCGAGGCCACTGCAGCCAGCGGGCACGACGCGCACGGTGAGGAAGTAGCCCTCGAAGTTCTGGCTCTTCATCACGTCCTTCACCTGGGCGACGGCCTTCTCGGTGAGGGTGAGCATGGCGGTCGAGCCCGTCGCGACCGGCGCCGCCGAAGGGGTGGCCACTGCGTCTGGGGTCCCGGTGTTTTCCATGGTTTCACTCTTATAACGAGCGCCGCCCGGGGGGCCAGCCCGTCAGCTGGTCGCCAGGCTTCGGCCCCCGTCGACCGCGATGATCTGCCCGGTGATGAACCGGGGGCCGGCCACCAGAAAGCAGACCGTGTCGACCACGTCGGAAGGCGTGCCGAAGCGCTGCTGGGGCACCCGGGCCTTGAGCTGCTCCAGCACCTCGGGGCCCAGGTTCACCGGCGGCAGCACCGTGCCTGGCGCGACCCCGTTCACGCGGATGTGGGGCGCGAGCTCCAGCGAGAGGCAGGTGGTCAAGCTCGCCAGCGCAGCCTTGGTCATGCAGTAGGCCGAGTAGTGGCGCCAGGCGTTGATCGCTCCACCGACGTCGAGGACGTTGACGACGTCGCCGCGGCCGCGGGCCTTCATCCCCGGGGCCACCAGCTGGGTCAGCAGGTACGGCGCGCGCGCGTTCAGGGCCCACTGGGAATCCAGCGTCGAGAGCGAGGTCGAGAGGAAGTCTTCCCGCAGGTAGATCGCCGCCGAGTTGACGAGGATCTCGATCGGCCCCAGCGCCGCTTCCACCGCCGCCACCATCGGCTGAAGGCTGGTCGCCTGGGTCAGGTCGGCCTGAAACGCCTCGGCGCGGTTGCCGTCGACGGCGATGGCGGAAACGGTCTGGGCCGCTCCGTCTTTCGAGCCGTTGAAATGTACCGCGACGTCGGCGCCGAGGCGGGCGAGGCCCAGCGCAATTTCACGCCCGAGCCGCTGGCCCGCACCGGTGACGAGGGCAACTCTGCCCGACAGTGGCCTTGCGATCGCATCGCTCATGGAAGGGCGTTATATCCGCCGGCCATGGCGCCCACGTTCCGCGATCTCCTTGCTGCGACGAAGAAATCGATTCGTGAAATCACCGTTGACGAGCTGAAGAAAGAGCTCGATGCGAAGGCGCCGGTGATGCTCATCGACGTTCGCGAGTCCGAGGAATATGGCGCCGGCCGGTTGCCGGGCGCGATCTCAGTGCCGCGCGGCTTCCTCGAGCTGAAGATCGAAGAAAAGGCGATGCGCGACGAAGCGCTGATTCTCTACTGCGCGGGCGGGGTGCGGTCGGCCCTGGCGGCCAGATCGCTGGCCGAGCTGGGCTACACCAACGTGCAGTCGCTGGCGGGTGGCTACAACCGCTGGCACGACGCGGCCTACCCGACCGACGTGCCCTTCGTGCTCTCGAGCGAGCAGAAGGAAAGGTACCGCCGCCACCTCTCGATTCCCGAGGTCGGCGAAGAAGGCCAGGCGAAGCTGCTCAAGTCGAAGGTGCTGTTGATGGGCGCGGGCGGGCTGGGTTCCCCCGCGGCGCTGTACCTGGCGGCGGCCGGCGTCGGCACGATGGGCATCGTCGACATGGACGTGGTCGATCTGTCGAACCTGCAGCGGCAGGTGATCCACACGATGGAACGCAAGGGGATGCCGAAGACCGCCAGCGCCGCCGAGGCGATCAAGGCGCTGAACCCCGACGTGAAGGTGGTTCAGTTCCAGGAAAGGCTGACCTCGGAAAACATCGACCGGGTGTTCAACGGGTTCGATCTGGTGCTCGACGGCGGCGACAACTTCCCCACGCGTTACTTGATCAACGACGCGTGCGTGAAGCACCGGCTGCCGAACATCCACGGCTCGATCTACCGGTTTGAAGGGCAGGTCACGACCTTCATCCCCTACGACGGCCCGTGCTACCGCTGCCTCTACCCGCAGCCGCCGCCTCCCGACATGGCGCCCTCGTGCGCGGAAGCCGGCGTTCTGGGAGTCCTGCCGGGCATCGTCGGGCTGTTCCAGGCGAACGAAGCCTTGAAGCTGATCTTGAAGATCGGCGAGCCGCTGAACGGTAGGCTGCTGACGCTCGACGCGCTTTCCTCGACCTTCCGCACGCTGAAGCTGCGCCGCGACCCCCACTGCCCGGTGTGCCGCGAGGGCGCGAAGATCGAGTACATCGACTACGAGCAGTTCTGCGCCGCCTGAGCGCATCGCGCACCCGCCACACTGTGACGAAAAGCCCCGCCCCACTGCGGCCGGTTGCCACACGCCCCCTGTAGAGAGAAGTCGGCACAGGCGCTGCAAAAGGGTCCCGCGCACCTGGAGGTGCCCTTTGACTGCGACCCTCAGCAAGACCTCTCTTCTTACTTTCGCGGCGTGCTTCACGTTCGCAAGCTGCGCCCACAAAGAAATGACTGGAGAAGACCACCGCGCCGCGGCGGCCGCCGACCTGGCGAAGGCCGAGGCGGAAAAGGCGAAGTTCGACCCCAGCGAGACCCGGGTGGCGATCACCCCGCGCACCAGCACGCACGCGGCCGACCCGACGGGCTCCTTCGCCGATGATCCGGCGGCGCCGCCTCGCATCTACAACCCGAGCGCGGCCCACCTCGCCGAGGCCGACCGCAAGATGGAGTCGGCCTTCAAGCACCTCGAGGCCGCCCGCAAGCTCGAGAAGTACGAGGACGCCGCGTGTGCTGGCCTGACGCTGGCCCAGCGCACCTCGTGCCCGCTGATCGCGCCGCACCTGGCGAACGTCGAAGAGGGCAGCCGCGGCGTGGTGCTGAACGTGAAGACCGCCGAGCGCGCGACGACGCTTGCCGGCCAGATGCAGTGCCACCTGGCTTTCTCGAAGGCGAACAACTTCGAGGCCGCGCCCTGCCCGCTCTACATGAAGGGCGTCGACATTCAGCTCACCTCGGCGACCACGATCGAGATCACCTCGAAGGACGCGAAGGTGGCCGCGCAGATTCGCCAGGAAGCCCGCCGGATGTTCGGTGAGGGCGACACCGTGAGCGTCCGATGAAGAAGATCCTCGTCGCGGTCGACGGCTCGCCGCCCTCGATTCACGCGGCGAAGATGGCGCTCGAGCTCGCCCGGGCGACCGGGGCAACGCTGACCGCCGTCTATTCGGTGCCGCCCGTCGCGCTGCCGGGCGAGGTGCCCTTCACCATCGTCAACGAGGTCGCCCAGGCTGATAAGTCGCGCGGCAGCCAGCTGCTGGAAGAGGTGAAGCGCGAGCTCGGTGCGTCAGAGGCCGAGACGCTGCTGCTTGACGGCGCTCCGGCCGAACGGATCGCCGAGATCGCCGAGGAGCAGGGCTTCGACCTGGTGGTGGTGGGCAGCCGCGGCCGCAACGCGGTCGCCCGGCTCTTCATCGGCTCGGTGGCCGATCGCCTCGTCCACATCTGCAAGCAGCCCGTGCTGGTCGTTCGCTAAAGCCACCGCCAGAATGCAGCGATGGGGATGATGGGCGACTTCCGGCTGGTGCCGGACACGGTGCTGGCCGAGCTCACCGCGAAGCCCGACACCGTGCTCCACTTCCTCTACGACGAAGAGGTGGCGGCCAGCGATCTGCTGTCGGTCGAGAAGGCGTGGCACGGCATCCACTTTCTCTTGAACCACTCGGCCTACGAGGGCGAGCCGCCGCTGGACTTCATCGTGCGGGGCGGCCACCCGCTGGGTCCCGACGCCGCCTATGGCCCCGCCCGGCTCTTCAGCGCCGAAGAGCTGCAGAAGATCAGCCAGGCGCTAGAGCCCTTCATTCCGGGCATCCTTCGCAAGCGCTTCGACATCGACGGCCTGCTGGAAAACGCCATCTACCCGAATCAGTGGTCGGGCGAGGAAGCCGAGTGGTTGATCGACACGTTCACCCAGCTGAAGCGCTTCCTCGGCGCGGGTGTGCAGCGAGGGCTGGGCCTGGTGGTCTGTATTCGTTAGCGGTTGCGGCCAGGTGTTGAGGCCCTTCGCGGCCGCGGCGGGCATACCCGGTGCACTGCTCCAGAAGCGGGTGAATCTGGCGGGTCGGCCCCCTGTGGATGCGGACCTCGAGGTGGGGTGGTTTGAGACAACTGAGGAATTAACGAATGATGCTTCACGCGCTGCTGCAGGCCCAGCAAGCCGAAACGCTGGAACGGTGGATGTCGTCGGTGCGAGGCAAGCTCGCGCCCGAGCTGATGCCCCCCATCGAGCTGGAGGATCATTTTCCAGACTACCTGAGGGAAATCATCTCGGCCCTGCGGGTCGAGGCGGGGCTGCCCGCGCACACCGAGCTGCCGGAAGAGAGTGACTCGGCGGCCGAGCACGGCGAGCAGCGCCTGCGCCTGGGGTTCAGCCTCGACGCCGTGGTGCGTGAGTACGGTGCGCTTCGCGACGCGATCGTCGAGACGGCCCGTCTGCACGGGGTGACCGTCAGCGCCGTGGAGTACCAGGTCCTCTTCGACACCGCGGTGACGGGCATCGCAGGCGCGGTGACGGAATACTCGCGTCAGCGCGACGCCGAGCTTCACCGCGCCTCGAATGAGCACGTCGCATTCATCGCGCACGAGCTGCGCAACCCGCTCATCTCGGCGTCGATGGCGGTGAAGGTGCTGCAGAGGCATGGGCAGCTGCCGACCGAAGGCCGCGCGGTCACCGAATTGGTGCAGGGGCTTCACCAGATGACGGTGCTGCTCGACCACTCGCTGAACCTGGCGCGCATCGGGGGCGGCATCGAGGCGCACCGCGAATGGGTCGCCTTGCGCGACCTGTTCTCGAGCACCGAGTCGGAAAATAGAAGCGATGCGGAAGACCGCAAGGTGACGGTGAAGCTCGACGTGCAGGACGTCAGGGTCCATGTCGACGCGCGGCTCTTGCGATCAGCGGTCGGCAACCTGGTGCGCAACGCGGTGAAGTACTCGCGCGAAGGCGGCCAGGTCGTGGTGCGCGGCAAGTTCGAGCAGGGCCGCGTCACGATCGAGGTCGAAGACGCCTGCGGCGGGCTGCCCCCGGGCAAGGTGGAAGAGGCCTTCGCGCCGTTCGTGCGGCTCGCCAGCGCGGAAGAAGGCTTTGGGCTCGGCCTGGCGCTGGCCAAACAGGCGCTCGACGCCCACGGCGGCAACATTCGCGTGCAGAACCTGCCGGGCAAGGGCTGCATCTTCGTGCTCGAGCTTCCCAGCAAGACCGAGCTCCCCGACCCCGCGCCGTCTCCCTGAAGGGCTCTACTTGTCGACGTAGGCCGACAGATCCAGCGGCTTCGCCAGCGAGTTGATCTTGTCTTTGTCGATGGTGACTTCGAACGGGAAGTTGGCGCGCAGCGCGTCGCCGCGGATCTCGAGGCTGTGCTTCCCTTCGAAGAGCTTCAGCGGCAACTGACCCACGTTGCCGATCTTCTGGTTGTTGCACCAGACCGTGAGCCCCTTGAGGTTTGCCGGAGTGAAGGTGATCTTCAGCTGGCCCTCGCCGAAGACCTTTTCGATCCTCTTGTCCATGAAAGGCTCGCCGAACTGAATGGTCTCTTCGTAGCGAATGCAGAGCTGCTGGTTCTGCAGGACGACGGTGTCACCAACGAATACGTTGCTCGCCTTGGTGATGGGAGACTCGTTGAGGTCGAGCTCTTTGCGGTTGGGGTCGCCGGGGACGATCAGCACCCGGGTGGTCGGGTTGCTGATCACCGACAGCTTGATCTCGACCCCACCGGCCGAAGGATTCCTGAAGGTCGGCAGCTGGTCCTTGAAGACGAAGAGCAGCATGACGATCGCGAGGAAGCCCAGCGCCGGCAGCAGAAACTTCACCGACCGCTGGCTGCCGGCCTTGGCTTCGTCGAGCCCGGAAAGCTTGTCGAGCTCGGCGTCTTGCTGGGCGCGGGCGAGCGCGGCGGCGCTGGTCGACCGCTGAATGCCGCTCTTCCGGGAGCTGGACTTTTCGCCGTCGAGCGCGCGCAACATCGGCTTGCTCTTCCGCGGCGGAGCGGCCGGCATCTCGGTGCCGCTGGACGTGCGGCGGGACTTCGCTGGGGAGTTGGTGGGGCGCCGGCCCGAGCCGCTGCTGCCGCTGGACGCGTCGTCGTCGAGCGTGGAGTCGATGCGCGAGACGACTGCGCTCTTGCGCGGCGGCATCGAAGGCCTTGGCGCTCGCACCTCGCCAGTGACAGCTTCGATCGCCGCGTCGGAGGGGGCCCGGGCGCGGGTCGACTCGGTCGGTGGCTCGCTGTTGTGGCTGCGGGCGCCGGAGCCGCTGTTGTTCGAGTACTTGCGGCTGGGCATCACGGCCTGCGCAGGCGGGGCTTCCCAGTCGGCGACCCGCCCGGCTTCGCCCGGGGTCGCCATGTCCGTGTTGCCGGTGACCTCGACCGAGGGTGGCGAGGCCTGGCGCGACTGCGTCGACGAACGCCTCAGCTGCGAGCCGCTGCCCTTCGGAGCCTCCCAGCCCGGCGGCACCGGCACCGCGGGAGGCGCCGACATCGACTCGGCCGAGCTCGGGTTCGGCGCGCCCATCTTCTCTTCTTCGGCGCGGCGATCGGCGAACAGCGTTTCCATCAGCTCGCTGATCTGCACGCTGGAAGCGACCATGCGCTGCGAGATCAGGAACTCTTCGAGCGCCATCTGGAAGGCGCGCGCGTCTTTGTAGCGATCGTCGGGGGCCTTCGCGAGCGCGCGCATCACGACGTCGTCGAGCTCGGACGGGACCTCGGCCACCACGGAAGGCGCGTCGATGGCGCACTCGAGGGCGGCCTGCAGCGTCGCCAGCTCGCTGTCCCGCTTCAACGGCCGCACGCCGGTGAGCAGCTCGTAGAGCACCAGGCCAATCGCGAACACGTCGGTGCGCGCGTCCAGCGGCTTGCCGGCGGCCTGCTCGGGCGCCATGTAGGCGAACTTTCCCTTGATCGCCCCCGACTTGGTCATCGACGACTGGTCGGCGGCCTTGGCGATGCCGAAGTCGACCAGCTTCACCGAGCCGTCGAAGCTGACCAGGATGTTCTGCGGCGAAATATCGCGGTGCACCACCTTGAGCGCGCGGCCTTCTTCGTCTTTGCGGGTGTGCGCGTAATAGAGGCCTTCGCAGGCGCTGGCGACGATGCGGATGGCGAGCGGGCGGGCGATCCACTGCCCTGTGCTCCACGCCTTTCGCATCAGGCGGCCGAGATCCTCGCCATGGATGAACTCCATCGCGATGTAGTAGGTGCCGTTCTCTTCGCCGTAATCGAAGATCTGAGCGATGTTGGGGTGGCTGAACTTGGCCGCGACCCGGGCCTCGTTCTGGAACATCTGAATGAACTCAGGATCCTCGGCCAGGTGCGGAAGAATTCTCTTCACGACCACGTGACGGCCGTCGCCCCCCCCACCCATCGCCTGGCGCGCGAGAAACACCTCGGCCATCCCGCCGGTAGCGAGCTTCTTGATCAGCTGGTATTTGCCGAACTGGGCGTTGGCCATTCGATTGACTAAAGGCGCCCCAGTCTAGGGCAGACGGATACAAATCAACAATGTTCCCAAGCGCTTACCTGCTCTTACTTCTGGCCCAGCCGGGCGAGATTCAAGTCACGTCCACCCCGACGACGCTGGAGCTTGCCTGGAGTGACGTCGAAGACCGCATTCAGGGCTCGATCTCACCCAAAAACCCAGTCGAGCAGGTGCCGCTGGTGGTGACCGCGCACGTGGGCAGCTTTCAGGGCGAGGAGTTCGACGGCCCGGTGACCTTCAGCTTGAAGCCGGTCGATGCCAGGGCCGGCGGGCAGAGCAAGACGGTGAAGCGGGCGAAAGGCGAAAAGGCTTGGCGAGTCGAGCTGACGCCTGACGGGCCGGGCATGCACTCGCTGGATCTGTCGTGGTCGACGACGCGGCTGAAGGTCGCCAGCGCGAAGATCCCGGTTCAAGAAGCAAAGCTGCCGCGGTGGCCGTGGTGGGTGATGGTGGGGCTCGCGGCAGTCACTGCGCTGGGCCTGGGCGTGCGATCGATGTTCAAGAAGCAGGAGACCACGTGAAGCTGGCAACGAAGAAGTCCTCGAAGTCGAAGGGGCGGCCGGATCACCGGAAGTCGCCGGCGAAGAAGCCCGAGAAGAAGGCAGTCAAGGCCGAACGCGCGATGCGCGAAGACCTGATCACCCAGGCCTGCCTCGAGGCCTACGGATCCGTTCGCCACGAAGCCCGCCTCGCCGACCGCGCGCTCGACTTCACGCTGCGCACCAAGCGGCACCTGTACTCGACCGAACGCCGTGCGGTGGCCGAGCGCGTCTATGCGCTGCTGCGGCGCCAGCGCCTGGTCGACTGGTTGCTCGAGCGGGCCCGGCCGAACTTCGAGGCGGTGTCGACCTCGAGAAAGGATCTGCTGCGCCTGGCTGCCTCGCGCGTGGTCCACGGCGAGACGCCAGCCCTGGTCGCGAGCACGATGTCGATGGCCGGCGAAGACGCCGAAGCGCTGGTCAAGCTGGCCGAGGCCGAGCGGGGGCTGCAGAAGCTGCCGGCGCTCGAGCGCTACGCCGTCATCTCGTCACTGCCCGACTTCCTCGCCAGGCGCTTCACGAAGGAGCTCGGGGAAGAAGCCGATGCGTTCGGGGCCGCGATCAACGGCCGCGCGCCGCTGTGTGCCCGGGTGAATCTGCTCAAGGGCGATCGCCCTGCCCTGCTCGCCGCGCTTCGGGCCGAAGGGGTGAACGCGAAGCCGACGCCCCTGTCGCCGCACGGGGTGTACCTCGAGACGCGGGTGAACGCCTTCTCACTCGCCTCGTTCAAGGCGGGCCTCTTCGAGATCCAGGACGAAGGAAGCCAGCTGTTGGGAATGCTGGTGGACGCTCCGCCGACGAAGGTGGTCGATGCGTGCGCGGGCGCCGGCGGCAAGACGCTGCAGCTGGCGGCGCAGATGAAGAACAAGGGCGAACTCTTCGCGCTCGACATCGAGTCGCGGCGGCTCGACGACCTCAAAGAACGCGCGCGGCGCGACGGCGTGCACAACGTGCGCGTGAAAGAGATTCCGAAAGAAGGCCCCGAGGTCGCGGCGGCGCTGAAGTTCCTCGAAGGCAAGGCCGACCGCGTGCTGGTCGACGCGCCGTGCAGTGGCTCGGGCACCTTTCGCCGCAAGCCGGACGCGCGCTGGCGGATGAAGGAAACCGACATCGCCGAGCACGCCGAACGCCAGGGCCGGCTGCTCGACGCGTTCGCGATGATGGTGAAGCCGGGAATGCGGCTGATCTACGGCACCTGCAGCATTCTTCAGGAAGAGAACGAGGACGTGATCGACGCGTTCCTGAAGCGCACGCCGAACTTCCGCGTCAAGAACGCGGTCGAGGTGCTGGGGCCCGAGCTCGCCAGCGTGGTGACGCCCCGGGGGTTCCTGCGGCTGTACCCGCACACCCACAACACCGACGGCTTCTTCGGAGCAGTGCTCGTGAAGACGGCGTAGATGGATCCGAAGCTCGACGTCGCCACGCCCGAACGGGTGTCGGTCGCGCTGCCCATCGCCGGGCTCGGCTCTCGCGCCCTGGCGCACCTGATTGACCTCGGCCTCCTCTTCGCGGGCCTGCTGGTCGTCTTCTTCGCAAGCTCCCTCGTGGTGCCCGACCTGCTGGCGGCCTTTCAGGGGCTGTCGGGGGTCGAGCGCGCCGCCGGCGGCTTAATCGTCTTCGTCGCCATCTGGGGCTACTGGACGGGGTTCGAGATCGCGTGGCGTGGGCAGACGATCGGCAAGCGGGCGATGGCGATTCGCGTCGTGAAGTCCGACGGCTCGCCGGTGGGCGTCTTCGAGAGCGCGGTGCGGAACCTGCTTCGTATCGTCGACTTCTTTCCCGCCTGCTACCCCGTGGGGTTGATCGCGATGCTCATCGACCCACGGCACCGCCGCGTGGGCGACTTGATCGCCGGCACGATGCTGGTGCGCGAAGAACAGATAGACCTTGCCCGCTATGGGGCGAAGGGCGCGCCCGAGGTGATGGGCAGCTTCCTCGCCCGTTCAGAGAACTTGTCGGCCGAGGCGAAGGCGAAGCTTTCGGCGCAGCTCAGCGCGCGGTACCACGGGATAGAGGACGACCCGATTTCGGCGTTCGTCGAGAAGCGAAGGCCGCGGTGGGAACAGCTCGAGGTGCTTCTCACCCAGCTGGCCTCCGGGCGCGCGAGCCTTGCGGATCTCGACGCGCTCGATCGCTGCTACCGGCAGGCGACGGCAGATCTCGCGGTGGCGCAGGCCTCGTACGAAGGCACCGAGGCCGCGCGGTACCTGAACCAGCTGTGCGCGCGGGCGTACGGTGAGATCTACCGATCGCGGAAGAACCGCGCCGAGGCGGTGAAGGCGTTCTTCGCGCGCGAGTTCCCGACCTCGGTGCGGGAAGAGCTTCGCTACGTCGCGGTGGCAGCGGGGTTGATGGCGGTGGGCGTGGTGCTGGGGGCGATGACGGTGGCCATCGCTCCGCAGGGCGTGGCGCTGTTCGTGCCCGAGCACCTTCAGGCGATCGTCACCCGCGGCGAGCTGTGGACGGACAAGCTCGACGGCAGCTCATCGGCGATCGCGGTCGAGATCCTCACCAACAACCTGCGGGTCACCTTCTCGGCCTTTGCGCTGGGCGTCACCTGGGGCCTCGGCACCATCGCGACGCTCGTCTTCAACGGCCTTCACGTCGGCGCGTTGGTCACCTTCACCTTTCAGCACGATGTCGGCTGGCGGCTGCTGGGCTTCATGGCGGCGCACGGGCCCGTCGAGCTCTCGGTGATCGCGCTCGCCGGTGGCGCCGGCCTGATGATCGCGCACGCGATGATCGAGCCGGGTGAAAGGCCGCGCGGCGAGGCGCTGAAAGAGCGCGCCGGCAAGGCAGTGCGCATCGTGCTCGGGTGCGCCCCCTTCCTCGCGTTGATCGGCGTGGTCGAAGGCTTCATCAGCCCGGGCCAGCTCTTTCCGGTCGCGGCAAAGGTGGCGCTGGGCGCCGCGCTGGCCTTTGGCTTCTGGGGCTACCTACTGCGCGCTGGCCGAGCCGCTGTGAAGGACGCCCGGCCCTGAGCCGCCTTCCAGCTGTTCCTGCTTCCGCCGTTCGCGGTGGAAGTGGATCTTCTCGTAGGCCTCGTTGATCTGCCGCATCTTCTCGGGGCTGCCGCCGCGATCGGGGTGATTGGCGATCGCCAGCTCGCGGTACGCCTCACGAATGCGGTCGCCCGGGTCCATCGGCGAGACGCCCAGGGTGCGGTAGGGATCCTGATCTTCGACGGCGGCCAGCCAGCGATCGAGGCGATCTTTCACCTGGTCGAAGCTGGTCTTCGCCGCAGGCTCCTGCGGGCGGGTGCGGACTTTGCCATCGGCGCGAAAGACCTCGGTGTACGAGCTCGAGACCCAGCGCTGGCAGGAAGTGCAGTTGAAGTAGCGAACGGTGCGGCCGCTGCCCAGGTGCGAAGTCATCTTCGTCTTGCAGTGCGTACACTCGACGTCTTTGTCTTCCAGAGCGGTCGTGCTGGTGGTGGTCGTGCTGACTGGGGCGCGGGTATTCAAGGTTCGAGCCTCCGGTGGGGGTTTGGAAGTGCTACAGCGATGTAAACGTTTGTACCTCTGCTGAAGATCGACGCAAAAAATTGGCTGATTTCCCCTTTCGAGGATCATGCGCCATGCGCTGGAGCGTGCTGGTCGGGCTCGTCGTGGTTGGGGTGGCTCACGCCGCTCCGGGCAACAGGCTGAAAGAGGACGATGACGCGCCGGTGGTTAAGGCCTTCACCAGCGACGCAGACACCGCGCTGATTCGCGGGCTGCTGTTCGCCTTCGAGCCGGCACCGACCGAGATTCGCGTGCTGGCGGTGGAAGACCTGGGGCTGCTGGGAGACCCGCGCGCGCTGAACCCGCTGGCGCAGTTGCTGGTCGACCCGAACCCCGCAGTGCAGACGGCGGCGCTGAAGTCGATTGCCGCGATGCGCAGCCCGAGGTCGGAAGAGATTCTGTCGAACGTGGCGCGGCACCCTGCCCTGCCTGATCGCCTGAAGCTCAGCGCGGTGCAGGCGGTGCTCTTTCAGAACACGGTGTCGTCGCTGGTCTTCTTGAAGCAGGTGATGCGCGGCGGCACCTTCGGCGGCGCGCTGGCGATCGCGGCGCGGCAGGCGCTGGCGGACGTGGCGCCCGAGCGGGTCGAGGCAGCAAAGTGATCGATCGGAAGGTCGCCTTCCTGGGCGCGGGCAACATGGCCGGCGCGCTGATTCAGGGGCTGGTTCGCGCGGGCACTCCAGCGTCCCGCATCTGGGCGACGGTGCGGCGGCCCGAGCGCGGCGCCGAGCTCACCGCGGCAAACCCGGGCCTCAACGTGAGCACGGACAACCTGGCCGCGGCAAAAGAAGCAGACGTGATCGTGCTCGCGGTGAAGCCACAGGGCATGGACAAGCTGGTGAAGCAGGTCAGCCCGGAAATCGACAGCACCAAGCTGTTGATCTCGATCGCCGCGGGGGTGCCGATTGCCGCGATTGAGAAGCGGCTGGGCAGCAAGACCCGCATCATCCGCGCGATGCCGAACACGCCGGCGACGGTGGGGCTGGGAGCCACGGCGCTGGCCGCCGGTGAGCACGCCACCGAAGACGACCTGAAGCTGGCCGAGAAGATCTTCCAGGCCGTCGGCATCACCACCACCCTCGAAGAGAACCTGCTCGACGCGGTGACGGGCCTGTCGGGCAGCGGGCCGGCGTACATCTTTCTGGTCATCGAGGCGCTGTCGGACGCTGGGGTGAAGGTCGGCCTCTCGCGGCACGTGGCGCTGAAGCTGGCGGCGCAGACGGTATACGGCAGCGCGAAGGTGCTGCTCGAGACGGGCGCCCACCCCGGAACACTGAAGGACCAGGTGACCTCGCCCGGTGGCACCGCGATCGCGGGTCTGCATACGCTCGAGGCCGGCGGCCTTCGCACCACGTTGATCGACGCCGTCGAGGCCGCCACGCGCCGCGCCAAAGAGCTCGGCCTGCAATTTCTGGAAAAGCCGTAACGAAGGGAGAATCGCGTTCATGAAGATGACCCCGCTCGACATCCGCCAGAAGCGCTTTGAATCGTCGATGCGCGGCTACACCCGCCGCGAGGTCGAAGGCTTCCTCGAGCTCATCGCCGGCGAGTTCGAAGAGGTCGTGAAAGAGAACATCTCGCTCAAAGAAGAGCTCAAGCGCACGATGGCGCGGCTCGAGCAGCACCTGGAACGCGAGAAGACGCTGCAAGAGACGATGGTCACCGCGCAGCGCATCAGCGAAGACGTCAAGGCGCAGGCGCGAAAGGAAGGCGAGGTGATCGTCGCCAGCGCCGAGCTTCAGGGCGAGAAGATCGTCGCCGGCGCGACTGGCCGCCTCACCGAGCTGGTAGGAGAAATCAGCGAGCTCAAGCGGCAGCGGGTGCAGTTCGAGTCGCAGCTGCACTCGGTGATCGATGCGCACCGCAAGCTGCTCGAGACCTTTCAATCGTCGGGGGGCAGCGATGTTTCCTTCCTGCTGAAGAAGCGGGGAGCTGGCGATCAGTAGCAGCTGGCTGAAGGCGACGCCGGCTGGCGTCGAGCTGTTGGTTCTCGTGCAGCCGCGCGCCTCGCGGACGAAGATTCTCGGTGAGCACGATGGGCGCTTGAAGATCGCGCTCGCGGCGCCTCCCGTCGATGGCGAAGCGAATGCAGAGCTGGTCGCGTTTCTCGCCGGCACGCTGAAGGTGAAAAAAGCCCAGGTAATTCTTCTGGATGGGCAGACCGGGCGAAGAAAGCGCGTCCAGGTTGCCGGAGTGGATGCGGCCGCCGTGGGGCTGGTTATTGGTTAGCCGCCTTGTTCCTGCCGCTGCTCGCCGTGGTCCTGCTGGCCCTGCCCCCGACGGGTGAGATCGAGACGGCGCGCTTCCGCCTGGTCCACACCCAGGCCGCGACAGGCGCCGCGAAGCAGCTGGCCGGGCAGATCGAGCCCTTGCGCGATCAGCTGCAGGGCGTGCTGGGCCGCGACTGGGACGGGGTGACCGAAGTTCGCATCGGGGTTGGCCGCCAGGAGTACGAGGCGCTCGCGCTTCCCGGAGGCAGCCCGCCGAGCTGGGCCGTCGCCCTCGCCTACCCCAGCGAGAACATCATTCTGCTGGACGCCCATTCGCTGGTGAAGGGCGACGGGCAGGACACGCTGAGACACGAGCTGGTGCACGTCGCGCTGGGCCGGCTGGGGCATGACTGGCCCCGGTGGTTCCACGAAGGGCTCGCGCAGATGATCACGGGCGAAGGGCGCTACTCGGTGACGCAGTACGCGACGCTGGCCCGCGCGGTGAACGCCGATCGCGTGTTCCGGTTCGAAGATCTGGCGAACGGGTTCCCCGACCTGCCGGGCGACGTCGAGATCGCGTACGCGCAGAGCGCGGTGTTCGTCGGCTGGCTGCACGATCGGTATGGCGCCAGGGGCTTCGGCGAGCTGGTCGATGGCGTGCGTTCGGGTGAGCCCTTCGAGATGGCCTTCGGCAAGGCGTTTCACACCTCGCTGAGCCAGGAAGAGAAGGCCTTCGGGGCCGATCTGCCGGGCCGCTACCCGCTGTGGCCGGTGATCGCGACGGGCACGACGCTCTGGGTCGCGCTGTCGGCGCTGGTGGTGTTCGCGTACTTCCGCCGGCGGCGCGCCGTGATTGCGCTGCGGGCCGAGCAGGAGGCGCAGGAAGCTGCCGAAGACGCCGCCGCCCGGATCCTCGCCGCCGAAGAGGCCGCGCTGCAGGCCCAGCTGGACGCGCTCAACACCCCAGACCCCGCAGTGGTTCCCTTTGCGGCCGGCCCGGACGACGACAAGCCCACCCTTCACTGAGCTTGTGTTTCACTGGTGTGGCCGGGCGTGCGAACGTACCGCCCTGCGGTGACCTTCGAGCCCTATCAGTTCGGGAAGTACAAAATGATCCAGCCGCTGGCGCGCGGCGGCATGGCCGAGATCTTCCTCGCCAAGCAGCAGGGTCCCGCAGGCTACGAGAAGACCGTCGTCATCAAGAAGGTGCTCTCGCACTACTCGTCGCACTCGGACTTCGTCGCTATGTTCCTCGACGAGGCGCGGCTCGCGGCGCAGCTGTCGCACCCCAACATCGTGCAGATCTACGACTTCGGCGAAGCCGACGGCTCGTACTACCTGGCGATGGAATACATGCGGGGCGAAGACCTGCACTCGCTGGTGAAGCTGTCGCACAAGAAGGGCATCAGCGTTTCCCCCGAGATCGCCGCCACCATCGTCGCCGCCGCCTGTGACGCGCTGTACTACGCGCACTCGCTGACCAACGACGCGGGCCAGCCGCTGAACATCGTGCACCGCGACATCTCGCCGTCGAACCTCTTCATCACCTTTCAGGGCGTGGTGAAGGTGCTCGACTTCGGCATCGCCCGCGCGGAAGGCAAAGTGGTGAAGACCGCGAACGGGATGATTCGCGGGAAGATCGCCTACATGGCGCCCGAGCAGGCGCGCAGTGGCCCGCTCGATGGCCGCGCCGACGTCTGGGCGCTGGGCACGGTGCTTCACGAGCTGCTGACGGGCAAGCGGCTCTTTCTTCGCAGCAACGATGTCGATTCGTTTCGCGCGCTGCTGAAGGACCCGATTCCTCGCGCCAGCGACGTGAAGCGCGATGTGCCGGCCGAGCTCGATGCGATCTGCGCCAAGGCGCTGGCTCGCAACGTCAACGAGCGCTACCGCAACGCGCGCGAGATGTACGTCGACCTCGACGAGTACCTGAGCTCGCGAAGCAACGTGCCGGCGTCGACGCTGCTGCAGACGTACATGCAGGGGCTCGTCGGCGAAGACAACATCTCTGCACGGCTGCACGCGCCAGTGCTGACGCCGGGCGAACAGCCTGCGCTGCGAACGCCGCGATCGCGATCGGCAGTGATGACGCCGGCGTCGAGGTCGATGCCGCTGGTGCCGCTGCCCGAGTCGACGCAGGAAGCGACGGTGGCCCAGCGCAAGAAGTCGTCGGGCAGCATGCCCAGCGCTCCTGCCGCCACGCCGGCGTCCCTTCCCGTGGCCGAGGCGCCCGAGCTGATGACGGCCGCCCAGCCGCCGCCGCCTTCGAAGCCGATGGTGCTGATCCTGGGTGGCATCGTCGTCTTCGCGGGAATCGTCGCCGGGCTCATCTACACCCTGGTCACCCAGGAGCCGCCTCCCCGGCTCGAGTCGCGGCCGCTGCAGGTCGAGACGATTCAGCGCGACCGGCTGCCGGAGCCCGAGCCGGAGCCGGAGCCGGAGCCCGAGCCGATCGCAGTGACGCCCCCTCCGGTCGTGAACCCGGAGCCGAAGTTCGTCGAGCGCGCGCCCGATGTTCCGGATCGCGTCCCGCTGGCGAAGAACCACGGGCTGCTGGACGTGAACTGTGTGCCCTGGTGCCGCATCTTCCTCGACGGAAAAGATACGGGCCGCGTCTCGCCCGCGGTCGGCATTCAGGTTCCGGCTGGCAAGCACCGCCTGAAGCTCGTCAACACCAGCGGCCTCGAGCTGCTGCAGGACATCGTAATCACCAAAGGCGCCGTCACCCGGCAGGTGATCATCTTCTAGGGCTCGGCGAGCACCGAGGTCAGCCCCTTCGGCCCCGGCAGCACGCGGCTCAAGCTCCCGTCGGCGCGGTAGACGAGGATGATCGGCAGCGGCAGCTGCCCGCCGGTCGAGAGGCCATCGGCGATCACCTCGGGCAGCACCTGCACCGGGTAGGCGATGCGCAACGACTTCGCGGCTGAGGCGAGCTCTGCCTCGGGGTGAAGTCCGAGGCCGACGACCCGCATCGCGCTCTTCTTCGCCAGCGCGTTGAGCACCGGGGCCTCTTCCGCGCACGGCTTGCAGCCGCGAAGGAACAGCTGGACCAGCGTGGGGCGACCGTCGGAACTGAGGCCGAGCGCGCCGAGCGTCGAAGGGAACACGGGCGGTGGCGGCTTCACCTTCGGCGCGAACGGCACCACGCGGCTCGCTTTGCCGGTGCCCTCGGCCAGCGCCATTGAATTACCAGCGGGCAAGGCGGCGAACTTCTCTCGCGCTCCGCTGCGCCACTGCACTTCGACGTCCACCGTCGTATCGGCGCCAAGGCCCAGGTGCACCCGTGGCTCGACTGAGCTTGCGTAGCCGCGCTGCAGCACCACCGGGAAGATGCCGCGCTTGGTGCGAACCAGCGTGCCTTCTCCTTCGGGGTTGCCTGACTTCGGCTTGAAGGTGAGCTCGATCGCGTTGCCGCCCTCGCCGGTGTTGGCGAACAGCTGCAGCTTCGGAGCGGCCCGGTTCAACATCAGCAGCTCTTGATCCCCATCGCCGTCGAGGTCGGCCGAGATCAAGCTGCGGCCGTCGAAGCGCGAGTCGAAGCCTTCGACGAAAGCGCACTCTTCGAAGGGCGCGCCGTCTGCGGTGTGGCGCCACAGCTTCTTCGGTTCCCACCCCGAGAAGCTCTGGGTCAGCGCGGCAGGAGTCGTCAGCGGCAGGAAGCCCGACTTCGGCATCGGCACCGTGGGAGCTCCGACCGTTTTGAGCGCCAGGACCTGGCGCCACCAGACGCTTCAAAGATCTTTTCGAACGGGATGACTGAAGAACCCATTCGCGACGGCGACCTCCAGGCGTCCGTCGTCGTCGATGTCGGTCATCAACGAGGCGTAGGCCCAGAGGCCGCGGTTGATCGCCAGTTGCTCGCCACGCTCGACGTAACCGCCGTCGGCCGAGGCCAGGTACATCGCGTTGCCCTGCGCGAACTTGTTGAGCTGCGACATCAGATCTTCGCGGCCGCTGGCGCCAGCGAGCACGCGGGTGCCGGCCTTCGAGAACATGTTGCCGAGGTAGACGTCGAGCCGGCCATCGCCGTTCAAGTCGCCGATGTCGACGCTCATGCCGTAGCCCGGGTCGTCGAGCCCCCTTTCGGCAGCAACGTTGCGCAGGCCGCCGTCGGCTTCGAACTGCCAGAGGTCCTTCTTTCCAAAGTCGTTCGCCACGTACAGCTGCGGCCGGCCTTGCCCGAGCAGGTCGACAGACATCGCAGCCAGGCTCCAACGGGTGGTGAGCACGCCCTTCGGCACGGGCCACGGCGAGAAGCCGAGCGCACCGTCACCGCGCAGCAGCACGATGGGGTGGCCGTTCTCGGACACGAGGGGATCCGTCGGCACTGTGGCGTTGACCGGGTACGACAGCAGCGCGAGGTCGAGCTTGCCGTCGCCGTCGAAGTCCGTCGCCGCGCCAGAATGGAGGAAGCCACCGGGTGAAATGCGGCCCGCCTCGACGAACCTGCCGTCGTCGTTGCGAAGCACCCACGAAGGCACGTTGGCGTAGGCGGTGACGACGAGATCCGCGTCGCCGTCGCCATCAAAGTCGCCCGCGATCGCTGAGGTGATCAAGATGCCGCGCGGCGCCTCGAGCAGCACTTCGCGCACGAAGGTGAGGCCGGGCCCCTGATTGCGAAAGAGAAAGGCAGTGTTTCGCTGAAACGCGATCACGTCGGGTCGACCGTCGCCGTCGACGTCGCGCACGGTGAGCCCGGCGGAGTAGAGCTCGACCTGGCTGCTGGGCACGTCGTTTCTCGGCAGCTCGAGGCCAGCGGCGGTGGCGACCTCGACGAAGCGCGCGGTGTCGCGGCGAACCACGGCGTGGGTGCCTTCGACGAAAGTGGCGAGCCGCCACTGGCTCTTTTCCTGGCGAACGGTGCCATCGGCCTCTCCTCTCTCGGTGACGCGCGCCCCCGTCGCATCGCGGCCTTCGATTTCCCACAGCAGGTGCACCGCGTGGGTCGCTCCCACCTGCTCGAGCTTGAGCGCGCGAAGCGAGCAGCCGGTGGCCCAGACGATCGCCTTCAGCTGGGGATACGCCGCGGCATCGGTGAGCGCCGGAGCGAGCTGCCGCTGCCCCGACTTCAAGGCCCCACATACCGAATCGAAGTGCGCCTCGAGCCGATCGTTCAGCTGCTCCTGCGCTTCGACGCGAGCAAGCATGGCCCGGTTGCCCGGGGCCGCCGCCAGCAGCAGGGAAATCAGCGCGAGCAAGAAACGATCAGCTGCCGCAGGTACCGCCAGCAGAGTCCGTCATGCTGGGCGAGATCTTATTGTCGGGCTGGCCTGGCGGCAGCTTGCACTGCTTCGGAGAGAACAGGTTCGCGTGGATGAAGCCGGCTGCACCGCCGCCGCCACCACCGCCGCTGTCGAGCCAGTAGTAGAGGAAGCCGACCTGGCCGGGCTGCGGGCCGACGCCGCGCGCGCCGCCGTTGCCGCCGCGGCCGCCGTTGAAGAAGAAGTGGAAGCCGCCACCCTGCGCCGCCGCGGTCGACCGAAGGCCGTTCTGCCCATCGCCACCCGACGACGAGGGCGCTGGAGCCGTACCGCCATCGGTGCCCACGATGAACCCACCGTCGGGAAGCCGCACGCCACCGTCGGCGATGATCACGTAGCCGCCGTCGTTGACGCCGTCAGACGAGCCTTCCCCGCCCGCTCCGCCGTTGGCGACGAGGAAGGAGTTGAAGCCGACGACGATGCCGGACTCGAGGAAGATCGAGCCTGCGCTGCCGGCGCCGCCACCGCCGCGGTTCTGCCCCGCTCCGCCGCGGCCACCACCGCCCGACACGGTGATGCCACCGTCAGAGAAGATGATGCCAGCCGATGCTGAGACCTGAATCGCGCCGCCACCCGCCCCAGCGAGGCCGCCGACGTTGCCACCGTTGCCGCCGGGGCAACCACCGATGGGAGGAGTCGCAGTGCCGCGCGCCGCTCCGGCCGCGCCGCCGTTGCCGCCGAAGCTGCCGCCGCCGCCGATCGCACCGATCGTCTTCGCGCCGGCGCCGCCGCCGCCACCTGCGGTGTAGCCGACCGCCGAGCCGGGCCCGCCGCTGCCCGTCGTCGCGCAGCCCGCGTGGTTACCGCCGGGGCCAGGCGTCTGGTAGTTCGCCGACGCGTCAATGAGCCCCGAGATGCTGAACGAGCTGAACGCGACGAAGATGACGGGCCGGTTTCCGGTGACGCGCAGGTAGCTGTTGAAGCCCATCGTGAACTTCTCGGTGGCGAGCACCACTGCCGTCTGGCCATTGCTGAGCGCGACGGTGCTGACGCCCGGCTTCGTCGCCGGCCAGCTGCCGCTGAAGGTATTGGTGGAGGTGTCGAAGCCAGCCTGGGTGAAGGCGGGGATGATCATCTCGCCCGGCGGCGGCATCAGCACCAGGGGGTCGAAGTTGGTCGGCGTCTCGTAGAAGGGAATCTTCATGTTGGGCGACCCGCACACCGCGCCGCCGTCGGCCACCCCACAGACGCCGCCGTCACCGCACGGGAAGCCGAGCAGCAGCGCGTAGTCGCACGTGCGCTGAGGGTTGCACGACGAGTTGCCGTAGCAAGCCATCGGCGACGGGCTGGCTGCGCAAGTGACGGTGACGCCGGCCGAGCAGGTCGACGCCGCGCAGCGTTCATCGAAGGTGCAGGCGTTGTTGTCGACGCAGGTCATCGTGTTGCAGTTCGGATCCTGGCAGTCGATCAGGCCGTCATTGTCGTTGTCGATGTTGTCGGTGCAGGCGAGCTCGTCGCACTGGCCGGGCTGGCAGGTCGGGGTGACGGGCAGCACGCCGCCGTCCGGCCCGAGCACGCCGATGATTCCGCCGTCCGGCCCGAAGATGACGCCGGGGCCGCCGTCGGGAAGGCGCGGAATGCCGCCGTCCGAAAGGCCGACCTGGCAGATGCCCTGGTTGCAGACATAGGCCGCAGGACAGGTGACGTTTGCGCACGCGGGCTGCGAGCAGCTGCCCGTCTGGATGCTGCACACCTGGCCCATGGGGCAAGGGGTGCCGTTGCAGTCGGTGGGCACGCACGCGCCGTTCGCGCAGGCCTGGCCCGTCGGGCACGTGATGCCGATGCAGCGAAGCTCGGCGCAGTGCGGAGGCGGCGGGTTGTTCACGCACACCTGGGTGACGTTGCATTGACCGCCGCACGCGAGCGAGCCGTTGCCGCCGCCCGCGCTCATGTTGCCGCCTGTGCCCGAGTTTCCACCGGTGCCGCCGTTTCCACCGGTGCCGCCGTTTCCACCCGTGCCGCCGTTGCCACCCGTGCCGCCGTTTCCACCCGTGCCGCCGTTGCCGCCGCCAGCGCTCATGTTGCCGCCCGTGCCGCTGTTGCCGCCCGTGCCGCCGTTGCCGCCCGTGCCGCCGTTGCCGCCCGTGCCGCCGTTGCCGCCCGTGCCGCCGTTGCCGCCCGTGCCGCCGTTGCCGCCCGTGCCGCCGCTGCCGCCGGTGCCCGAGCCACCGCCTGAGCCGCGGCCCGTCTGGTAACAATTGCCGTCGGCGGCGCACGCCTCGCCCGATGCGCAGACGACCTTGACGCAGATCTTTGGCTGGCAGAGGCCGTTCGAGCCGCAGATTTCATTGGCGGTGCACGAGTCGAACTCGCACTGCTGCACGAAGCACTTCGCGTCGACGCAGACCTTGCCGTTGCACTGGATGCCCGCGCAGTTGTCGTCGGTGCAGGTGTTGTTGATGCACGACTGGCTGGCGCCGCACTTCACGGCGCTGGTGCCCGTGCCGCACGTCGTTTTGTAGCACTTGCCGGTCAGGCACTTCTGGTCGGCCCCGCAGGGCGTGACGACCGCCGCGGTCGGGTCGCACGTCGGCGCCTGGCTGCACGACCTCGTGCCGCCGTCGCTCGAGGAGCAGACTTGCCCCTTTGCGCAGTCGCCGTCGATGCGACAGGCCTCGGTTGGAGGACCTCCGCAGTTACAGCCGGCCAGCGTGAGGGTGAGAAGGGCTACGGCCGCCAGCGGGAGTGAGCGGATGATCATCGGGCGCGGACTATAAATGATCGCCCGGGCTGGATCAGACGATGTGGTCCGATCGTCTGTGAGCAACTGTGTGCCTGAAGATCAGTGCTTGCAGAACTGCGCCGCGTTCAATGGCTGCGAGCCAGGTGCCGCCCCGCCCTGCTTGCTGCCCGGGTCGACGAACTTGTGGCTGGCGTAGTTGTACTGGTTGGGGGTGGGGGTGAGGTTCATCGTCGAGTCGACGCACAGCGCGTTGCCGCCACCGTCGGGCGAAGGCCCATCGCGGGTCGGGTCGGCGCCGTGTGAAGGCACCGTCTCGACATCGCAGCTCGAGAGCACGCCGCCGTCGAGGTGCGCGGTCACGATCGCCGCCGTCCAGAAGTCGCCTGTCGAGTCGCTGCCCGGCTTCGTCAGCAGCGGGAACATCGTCTGGCCGGCCGCCGGGTTGTAGCCAATCGAGAGCACGCGGGCGCCGTTGCAGTACACGTTCACGTGCGGCTTCGCGTTCGGGTTCGAGACGCGGTTGGCGTAGTGGTTGACGCCGATCACGAAGCGGTCGTTGTCCTTCGGGTTGTCGATGTTGATGTTCTCGGGGCCGCAGAAGTTGGCGGCGTTTGGATCATCGAGGGTGCGGTTGCAGGTGACGTTGTCGCGGTCGAGGCGCGGGTTGGTGCACGCCCCGGCGCCGCGCTTGCTGCCCCAGCCCTGGCACGCCGCGTTCGGCGAGTTCAGGTAGCCCCAACCTGGCACGTTGGTTCCGGTCGGGCAGCCCGAGCCCGGGGAATAGCTGCAGTCCTGGTAGCGGCCGATCGCGTTCAATGCGCACGTGTTGTCCCAACCCTGCTCCGCGCAGCTGATGCCCTGCAGGCGCGCGAAGTGGAGATCGATGTCGTTGCCGGGCGTGCCCGTGGGCAGGCCACCGACAGTGTCCCAGCACAGCTCGGCGCGGACACCGGGCGCACGCACACGGACCTTCTGGGTGCAGACGTGATGTTTGCCGTCGAGGTCGAACTCGCCCTGCAGCGTGTAGTCGCCGGACAGCGCGAAGGCCGGGTACAGCTGGCCGCCCGCGACGCCGTTGCCGAACGCCGCAGCGACGATGCCGATCAACGGCTCACCCGCCATGACGATGTACTTCGACAGGGTGGAGTCGAACTTCACCGGCTGCCGCGCGCCCTTGCGGGCATTGGCCGCCGCCGAGTTGGCCTGGTTGTAGAGCGCAAAGGTCGGAAACGGCAGCACGTTGTCGCAGTCGCCGCCGAGCACCGTCCACGTCCAGCCCGTCGCCAGCGCGCGCTTGGGGGCGTCGATCCACAGCGAGCCGTCGACGAGAGGAATCGCGGCGGGCGCAGGGAACGGAGCGAACTGCAGTTCGGTGGTGGGGCACGCGACGTCGGGCGTGCACATGCAGCCGCTGGTCGCGTTGTTGCCCGACAACCCATCGCAGTTGAAGTCCCCGGGGGCGCAGCTGTCCCACCGCTGCGGCTGGCTCGCGCCGCGGCAGAGACCCGACCACGCGGTGAGCTCGCCCCCCGAGCAGTCGACGGTGCCCTTCGCGTTCGGAATGCACCAGCCCACTGGCTGCTTCGTCGCCGGGTTCGCCTGTGTCGCGGGCACAAGGTAACAGTCTTTCGTCTGGCCGTTGCTGGGGCACGGGCACGCCTCGTCGACGATGCCGTCGCAGTCGTCGTCGTAACCGTTGCCGGTGGGGCCATTGAGCAGCGCGGCAGGCACGCCACGCGAGGTGAGGAATTGATCGGTGAGGCCGTCGCACTCGTTCAAAGTCGTGGGGCCGCAGCGCCTAAGATACGGAGGGTTGCCGGCGTCGATCGCGCCGCAGCCGCCGTCGTAATAGGGCAGCGGGCCCGCATCGTCGGGCTCGAAGTTGCCGCCGTCGTCGAAGAAGACAGCGCCGCCGCCCGCTCCGCCCAGGCCGCCGCCGGTGCCGCCGGTGCCGCCGGTGCCGACGTTGCCGCCCGTGCCGATGTTGCCGCCGGTTCCCGCATTGCCGCCCGTGCCGGTGCCCGAGCCGCCGGTGCCGCCAATCTGCACTTCGTTGCTGCACGTGCAGCCAACGGTGAAAGCCATCGATGACGCGAGGACGACGAAGCGAAGTTTGAGCGCCATGGGGCGCGCACCGTAGGTCAGCGCCGATCAGACTTTCAACGCGACGGCCTTGAACGCGGGCGGCTGCGTGAAGTCAACGGCCGAAGCCCCGAACGCGGCGAGCTTCTTCGCGCGGCCCCCGAGCCCGGCGATGGCCAGGCGCTCGAGCGGTGAGGCACCCAGCGTCTCGAGGTTGCAACACGCGAGCAACGTTCCGCCCTTCGCGAGCACGGGGCTCAGCGCGGTGACCAGCTCGCCGTAGTCCGTCTCGGCGCGGAAGCGCTTGCCGTTCGCGTTCGAGAAAGACGGAGGGTCGAGCACCACCAGGTCGAACTGCTCGTTCTTCTTCGCGAAGCGGGCGAGCCAATCGAAGCAATCGCCCGAGATGAAGTCGCGGCGATCGGGGGTGAAGCCGTTGAGCGCGGTGTTGGCCTCGCCCCAGTCGAGCACCTTGCGCGAGAGGTCGATGTTGACCGCGCGGGTGGCCCCACCGAGCAGGGCCGAGATGCCAAAGCCGCACGTGTAGGAAAAGAGGTTGAGGACCTTCAGGCCGCGGGAGTGACCACGAACCCAGGCGCGGGCGTCGCGTGCGTCGAGGTAGAGGCCGACCGACAGGCCGTTGCCGGGGCGGATCTGAAAGCGCGCCCCACCCTCTTTTACTTCGACTGACTCGACGGGCTCGCCCACGACCGGCGCCGGCGGAGCGACCTGTTCCGGCGTCTGGCTCGCCACCCCGTGCGCCTGCCGAGGCCGGCGCTTCAGGTAGACGGAAGTGCAGCCCGACTTCGTGGCGACCTCGGCCGACAGCGTGCGTTCGTCCTTCGAGCTGTAGGGGCGGTAGAGGCTGAGCACCGCGACGCTCTTGAAGACGTCGACCGTGTAGTCGGTTGAATCGACGAGGCGGTACGCATCGGTGTCGGAAGGAAGTCCTTTCATGCGCGTGCCCAGATCGCTTGTACGGCGCGGGCGGCATCCGTGGCCAGCGCATTGAAATCGGCGCCGACCAGCTGGCCTTCGCGAACCACCACGCGGCCCCCGACGATCGTCCACGACACGGGAGCCAGCGGCAACCGTTCAAACGCCAGCGTCTCCCCCGCTTCGACCGCATCGAGCACGACCAGATCCGCGGTGTCACCTTCAGCGATGTTCCCGAAGCGCCCTCCAAAGACCGCGCTGATCAACCGCGCCGGCCCGTCGAAGAGCATCTGCCAGGCGATCTCACCAGCGCGTTGCACCCGGCCGGCCCGCGCGACGCTCTGCGCTCCGGCGACGGCGGAAGCGACGGCCTGCCAGATGGTGCGTTCACCCGCGGTGCACGGACCCAGCGCGACGCCCGACGACAGCATCGCCTCGAAGCCAACTGGCTGATGAAGATCGAGCCACGGCGCAAGTAGCGTGCGGCGCGCGGAGGCCAGCTGCACGCCCGGGCGATCGAGCGTGCGGGCGAAGGCGCCGACGGTGCGCGGGGTGAGCAGGCCGAACGCATCGAGCCGCGAGGCCACCTGCAGGCCGAAGCGAGAGAAAGTGGTGCCGAGATCTTCTTCGTTCTCGGCGAGGCGCAGGTGCACGCCGCAGTCGAGGCGGCGGCGAAGGTCGGCGGCGTGGGTGAGAATCACGTCGTCGCACCTTGACGAGGACGACAGGCCAATCGCGCCACGCACCAGCGGGTGCTTCGGGGCTTCGATTGCCGAGGCGTTGGCGTCGAGCTCGGCCGCGGTGCTGGACGCGTGCGACTGAACGAGCCGCGCGCCGAGCCGCTGGGCGACCGTGGCCTGTGCGGTCAGTGCCCCGTGGACGGCGGCGGGCGCGTGAAGGTGATCGAGGTGGGTGGTGACGCCGAGCCGCAGGCCGAGCGCGAGGGCGTGGGCCGAGATCGCCGCCACTTCTTCCGGCTGGGCCGAACCCTTTCCCCGTTGAGCCGCGAGCAACTGGCTGTGGCAGTCGACCAGGCCGGGCATCACCAGCCGCCCTTCGCACGGCACCACCCAGTCACCCGGCAGTGCGGGAATCGTCGCGTCGTCCGCCACGCGCTGGATCTGCGTGCCTTCGATCAGCACCGCGTTGCCGCGCGTGACCGCGCCCCCCGGCCGGAGGACACTGCAGTTCTTCAAGAGAAGGCGGCCCTCCATGGGGCCACGGAGTGTACGCCCGATGCCGAGCCACTCAGCGACATTGATCGACGCGACGCCTGTGGAGGGTGATTGGCAGGTGCGCGCCCGGCTCAACTGCGGCTGCGAGGTTCAGCTTTCGGTGCCTGCCGATCGCATCGTCGAGACGGTGACGGGTGCGAAGATCCTGGTCGGGAAGTACCCGTGCCCGTTGCGGCATGGGATCCGCTGAAAGAAAAACGGCCGAGCACCTTTGGGGTACCCGACCGTTCGGAGCTTCAAGAGAACCGAAACTTAGTAGGCGTTGTTCTCGCCGAAGTTCAGCATCTTCTTCTTGGTCAGCGCGGCGTTACCGACGGCCGTGGCGCTGTTCGCCTGCGCGACAGAGTCGTTACCGGCGAGCGAGTCGGCCGACATCGCGAACAGGCGGCGGATGTTGTCACCGAAGAGCGTGATGATGCCGATGGCGGCGATCGCGATCAGCGCGACGATGATGATGTACTCGGTCATGCCCTGGCCGCGGCGAGCGTTGCGGCGAATCGTGGTCTTCTTCATTTGAGGCTCCGTGGGTTGGTGCTGCGAAGAGTGGGTTACAGATAAAAGAGTATCGGCAGACCGCGATTTCCCTCCATACGTCAACGGGAGGATGCCGCGGGTCCCAGTAATTTCAACGACTTGCGCCGTTTTTCGGAAAAACCACGAGTCCCAGCGCCGCCAACCACCCAAAAACCGACAAAAGGGCGCCGAAAAGAAACGACCGGGGCCGGTACTCGAGCTGGATGATGGCAGGGCCCTGCTCAATTGCAACCGCGCGCAGCAGGTAGTCGGCGCGGACGATCGGCCGCTGTGCTCCGCCCACCGTCGCCACCCAGCCCGGATAGTGGCTGTCGGCGATCACGAGGTGGCCCTTCGCGCAGGCGTCGACGTGAACGCGAAGCAGCTCGGGTGAGACGTCTTCCACGCGCACGCTCGACTCGCACGCTTCGGCGGCGCTCGGTTCGCCGGCGGCCAGCAGGACCTCGGTGCGAAGGGTCTGCGACTTGTTCCGCAAGACCTCAAGCGCTTCGGCGTCGGGCACGACGCGGGCCGTCTGCACCACCCACGCGCGGGGAAAGGCGGTCTTTGATCGGTAGGCGCGGCTCCAGCCCCGGTCGTTGACGGGCTCGAGATCGTCGTACGGCGGCGGGCCCTGGCGTACGTAGTGGGTGACGCCGAAGACGTCGTACGGGCCGCGCGGGCTCAGGTCGGTGGCGTCGGTGAGCCGCCAGGGATCGCGGAAGCCGTAGCCTTCGACCATCGACAAGCCGTCTTCGTAGGGGCGCAGGCCGATCAAGTTCTGGCGGCTGTCGGTGATGAACTGCAGGCGCGGGTACTCGCCCTGCCCGGTCTCGAGATCCGGCGATGCCTGGCCGTCTTCGACGTCGATCGAGAACCGCCCGTGCGGTTCGGCGCGAAGCTGCGCGGGCAACGTGCCGGGAGCGTTGAGGGCAGCGGGGTCGACGAGCGCGACGTGCCCCGTCAGCTGCAGCATCGCGGCGAGTTCGAGCGTGACCAACGCCACCAGCGCGATCTTCACCCGGCGCGCGCCTCTGGATTTGCCGCTGAGCACCGCGAAGGACACGAGGACCAGGGCAGCGCAGAAGCCGAACCAGAGCGCTCCCGACTTCATGCCTGCCCGCCACGGCGCGAGGCCGGCGATCGCCTGCAGCACAGGAATGAGCACCATCGCGGCGAGCAACGCCACCACCACCTTGCGCACCCGGGGCTTGTCGATTCGCGCCCAGACCCCAAGCCGCCGCAGGCCCTGCCCGCTGAGCAGCGCGATGCAGAACGCGAGGCCGAACGAGTACTTCACCGGGTGGCGAAAGCCCGACAGCAGCGGCGCCGAGAGGATCACCTTCGCCGGCAGGAAGTGCTGGCCCAGACACAGCACCGCGCAGATCACCGCGACCACGGCGAGCACCGCGACCTTCTTGCTGCGGCGCAAAGAGATGAGGGCCAGCATTCCAGGAATCGCGCCGACGAACATCGAGGTGACGAGCCATTGGTCAGGGCCATCGAAGGCGGTCGAGCGCTTCTCGTCGGCCCAGGGCCAGAACATCGACAGCAGCTGCGCGGGGCTCGCCGACCAGGCGTACTGATCTTCCAGCCTGGTGCCGGGGCGCACCGATTCCTTCCACAGCTCGGCCGCCGGCACGACGACGAGCGCGCAGAGCACCACGCACCAGACGACAGCGATTCCCGCGAACACCACGGCGCGGGCGGGCCGGCGAGAGGTGAGCGCGAAGCCGAGCGCGATCGCTCCCTGCCAGATGACGACCTCGGGCGCGCCGCAGAGAAAAGAGAGCGCGAACGGAATCGCGAGCAGCGCGGCAGAACGCAGCGAGGGGCGGCGGGCGAGGTGAAGGGCAGCGGCGACGACGAAGCCGCTCCACGCCATCGCCGAGAGCATGTGCAGCGAGCCGGCGAGCCGAGTGAACAGCGGCGTGAAGGCGAAGGCTCCGGCGATCGCTCCCGCCCAGCGGCCGGCACCCAGGCGCCGCGAGGCAAGGTACGCCCCCGCCGAGCCGAGGGCCGCATGAAACACGATCGACAGCTGGATTCCCCACGTCGCGCCGAAGACGAGCACCAGCAACAGGTGCGGTGGGTAGAAGGCCTCGGACGTCAGCGTCGCCGCGAAAGGCTGACCCAGCCGCACGTACGGGTTCCACAGCGGCAGCCCACCCGACAGCAGCCTCTGCCGAAGAAAGGCCGCCTCGGGGATGAAGAGCCGGTAGATGTCGCGGCCCGCTTCGATCGTGCCGTCGAACAGGTAGCGGTGCACGAAGAGCAGCGCCGCGAGCCAGAGGACGAAGAGCCAGCGCGTCGAACGGATCACGCCCGCCTCCGCCGCCGCTGGGCGAACAGGATCAACGCGAAGGCCGGGCCCGCAACGCCGACGCCGACCGCGAAGCTCTTCGGGTGGTACTGCATCAACACCACGCTGTTGCCGGCCGGCACGCGCACCGCCCGAAGCGCCAGGTCGACCCGCTCGATCACCGCCGGCACACCATTGACCGACGCGTACCAGCCCGGGAAATACGCATCGCTGACGATCAGGTAGCCCTTCGCGCAGGCGTTCACGATCATCGTCAGCTCCTGATGGCCGTTGGTCGAACGCTGGGCCGACGAGCCCGTGCAGTCGGCGCCCGGCATCGCCTCGCCCGACTCGAGGAAGGCGGTGTGCCGCGCGGGCTGCGACGGATCTTCGAGGGCGGCGATCATCTGCACGTCGTCGGCGATGACGGCGCGGTGGACGACGAAGGTGCGGGGCAGCGCAGTGGTCGAACGGTAGAGCACCGGCATTCCGCCCGGGCCGCGCGCGACTTCCTCGGCGTCGTCGAAGGGCGGGCCGAAGTCGACGGGCCGGGTGAAGTGGGTGACGCCGGCCAGATCGAAGATGCCCCGGTTGTCGAGGTTGCGAAACGCGTTGGCCAGGCGCGGCACCGGCGGCTCGTACCCTTCGAGCCCGGGAATCCCTTCTTCCAGGTGGCGCAGCGGCACCAGGCGATCCCGGCTGGCAGCGATCTCGACCGTCGCGGGGTCTGCCACCTTCGAATCGGCGGCGCCCTGCGGCTCGAAGCTCAGGCGGGCCTCGCGCGTAGGAATGAGGGCGGCGAGCTGCGACGGCTTGCGAAGGACCTCAGGGTCCGACCAGCCGAGCTTCCACAGCCCGCCCTGCGCGATCACGAGCTCGAGCAGGCCGAGCCCGAGGACGACCTGCCGGAAGTGCCGGCCGCGCGGAAGCAGGAAGAACGCGAGCGCGGCGATCGAGACGGCGAGCGTGAACCACACCGGGCCGAGGAACGCGTCCCGCCTCAGCGGCAACGCCGGCACCACCGCGAGCGCGGCGACCAGCACCCCACCGACGATTCCCGCGTTGCGCCGGCTCGGCTCGCGGCGGTGGGCCCAGGCGGTGAGGCGATCGAGCCCCTGCGCCGCGAGCACGCAGAGGCAGAAGGCGCCTCCGAGGAAGTACTTCGCCGGGTAACGGAAGAGCGCCAGCGGCGGCAGCGACAACACCTTCGCCGACGGCCAGCAGTGATCGCCCAGCGACAGCACCAGCAGCAGCACCGCGGTGATCGTGAAAGGCAGTGCGCGCGACGACCGATGGCGCGCGAAGACCGCGGCGGCGCACAACAACGCGCCGAGGAACATCGACGTCAGCAGCCACTGATCGCCGCCGAGGTACGTGCCGCGCGGCAGATCGAGCCCCGGCAGCGCGGCCGAGAAGAGCTGGGTGGGCGACACCGACCACATCAGCTGATCCGTCGCTTCGAACCGGGTCGAGAGCAGCGCGAGCTCGACGGCGGGGAAGAAGACGAAGGCGGTCGCGGCGACGGCCCAGGCGAACCCGGCGATCGCGAAGATCCAGCTGCGCTTCAGGCCGCGCGACCAGGCGAAGGCGGCGCCGATCGACAGCGCGCTCTGCCAGAGCATCATCTCGGGAGATCCGGCCAGAAACGAAAGCGCTGCCACGACTGCAATCGTCGCCGTCGTCTTGCGATCCGGCCCATCGCAGTGAACCCGAATCGCGGCCAACAGCCAGCCCGACCACGCGAGCCCGGCGACCAGGTTCGGCGTCCCCGACAGCTGGGTGAACACGGGCCCGAGGCCGAAAGCGATGCCCGCCGCCAGCGACGACCCGCGCGTGACGCGCAGCCGCCGACAGAGGAACCAGACGCCGCTGACCGCGATCAGCACGTGCACGAGGTGCTGCAGCGTCGGCACCCAGACGTGGTCGGCGATCGCGAGCAGCACGAGCCGCACCGGGTAGAACGCTTCTGACTGCAGCGTCGCGGCGAAGGGCTGGCCGAGCCAGACGTTCGGGTTCCACAACGGCAGCTCGCCGCGCTGCAGGCAGTCTTTGAGAAACCCGCCCTGCGGCAAGAAGAGGCGGAAGATGTCGCGGCCCGCCAGCACCTGCCCCAAGAAGAGGCCGCGGTAGACGGCGGCGAGGCCCACGAGAATGACGGCCGCGCCGATAAACAGGTCGCGCCGCTTTCCCGTCAAGGGCAGCCCACCAGCGGCGCCAGCTTGCAGATCTTCTCGACCTGCACCCTTCCCTCGGGCGTGGCGGAAGCGTTCGCCGGGAGCACAGGCAGGGCGACGTCGGCCCAGACCGTGCGCCGGCCCACCAGCGCGCGCCCCGTCGCCTCGAGGAACAGCGGCGTGGCGTCCTGCCCTTTCAGCCGCTCGAGCGCGGTCGCCAGATCTCCGTGCGCCAGCGCCAGCTTCGCCGCCGCGAGATGGGCGGCCGGATCGTCGGGGGCCAGCGCGAGCCACGCCTCGGCCGCGCCGCGCACGAGCGGATCGTCTTTGGGGTGAAAGAAGGAAAGGTTGTCGTAGATCGCGCGCGCGTCGTCGGCGGTCAGCGGGTTCGACAGCAGCCACTTCTCGATCCACAGACCGTGAAGCCCGGGGTGCTTGCGTTGATCACCGACCTCGATCCGCCGGTTGCGCAGGAAGAAGGCCCTGGCCGCCTGGAACTCGAGCAGGTTGTGATCGTCCGAGTTGATCGGGCCTGGGCCCGCGAACCGCAGCTGCGCTTCGCTGGTGTGCACCTGCTTGGCGAGCAACGCGACCACGCGATCGAGGTGGATGCGCTGCAGATCTTGCTTCACCTTCGGCTCGGCCATGCGCCGCGCGAGCTCGGCGAAGTCCAACGCCAGCGGCTTGCGCGTCGAGACCATCACCAGGTCCGCGTTGCCACCCCACGTCGTGCTGTACGGAAAAGTCTCGCGCAGCGTTCGCAGCACCAGCTTCACCAGCGCGTCGCTGCTCTCGTAGAAGTGCACCCACTGCAGCAGCACGCCGTCTTCCTCGAGGTGGGCCTCGATGGTGCGGAAGAACTCGCGGGTGAACAGGCCCGACACGCCGGTGACCCAGGGGTTGCTGGGCACGCTGATGATCAAGTCGTACTTGTACTGAGCCAGCGCGAGAAACGTCTTCGCGTCGTCCACGTAGAGGTGAACGCGCGGGTCCTCGAGCGCATGCAGGTTCGCCTCGCCGAAGAGCCGCGCGCCCTCGAGCACCGCGGGTGAGATCTCGATCAGGTCGAGGCGCTCGACGTCGTGGGTGAGCACCGAGCCGGCGGTGAGCGCCGCGCCAGCGCCGATCACCATCACCTTCTTCGGCTTCTTCGGGGCCAGCAGCATGCCGATGTGGCCCGAGAGGATCTGCGTCTCGACGTCGCCCGAGTCGGTGCTCGCGTCGATCTTCCCGTTGATGCGCATGTACTGGTTCTTCGGGTTCTTGGTGTCGTGCGAGACGGTGACAGTCGCGAAGGTGTCGTCGGCGTAGAAGTCGACCGCGAACTCGGCCTCGGTGGCCTTCGCGTACGCCGCGTAGCTCTCGAACGGGTGCCCGTACTCGCGGAAGGCGCTCATGTTGGCGACGATGCGCGACCACCCTGAGGTGGCCGCGACAAAGACCAGGACGCCCGCCACGCCTGCGCCGATCGGCAGCCAGCGCTTGAGGCCCTCGCTCGACAACCACAGCGCGACCGCTGCTGAGGCCAGCGTCAGCACCACCGCGAGCACGAACGACTTTTCCATCGTGATCAGCGGCAAGAGCACCAGGCCGCCGAACAGTGAGCCGGTGATCGTCCCCACCGTGTTGAAGGCGTAGACGCTGCCCAGCCGCTTGCCTGCGTCGCCGACCTTCGCCATCGCGACGCGCGCCCCGACGGGGAAGGCAGCGCCGATGAAGAAGGCGGGAATGAGCAGGACGACGCACGAGAAGCTGAAGGTCAACGCCTGGTACAGCGGCCAGGTGTCCTTCGTGCGCGCGAGCAGATCGTGCGCGACCCAGAAGTAGTGCGGCAGGCGCACGTACAGCGGCAGCGTCAGGCAGACGCCCGCGACGACACCCAGCTGCAGGAGCCCGAACGTCCGCAGCGAGTCGCCCTTGTCCTCGCGGCGCGAGACCCAGAGGCTGCCCAGCCCGATGCCGAGGATGAAGGCGGTGAGGATCAAGGTGAACGCGTAGGTCGAGCCGCCGAGCACGATCGCCAGCAGCCGGATCCACGCCAGCTCGAGCAGCATCGAGGTGAAGCCTGACAGCACCACGCCGAAGAACGCCGCCCGCACGTGAGACAGCGGGAAGACCATCGGCGGCGCTTCCGTCGTCGACTCGACGGCCTCGGGCACCTTGCGCCCCACCACCAGCGCCGCGATCGCCACCATCGCGTTCAGGGCGACCGCGAACCCGCTGGCCGCGCGAAGCCCAACCGCGGGGACGAGCCAGACGCCGGCGAGCAGGACGCCCATCGCTGCGCCGACGCTGTTGACGGCGTAGAGGCGGGCGAGGTCGACGCGCATCGAGCCCGCGCTGCGCGTGATGTGCTTGAGCATCGCCGGCAGCGTTCCGCCCATCAGCAGCGTCGGCACCACCAGGCTCAAGCCCGCGATGAAGAGCTTCGGCCACACGCGCATCGGCTCGCTGAAGTGTGGCGCCAGGCTCAAGAACAGCGACTCCATCGCCCCGTGCACCGCGGGGTACACCGCGGCGTAGAGGCCGATGAAGAGCTCGAAGAGTCCGTAGAGAAGCAGCGGCCGCTTCACGCGATCGGCGAGGCGGCCGAACAGGAAAGCGCCCGCCGCGAGCCCACCCATGAAGGTCGCGATCACGATCGCGTGCGCCTGGCCCGAGTTGCCCAGCGTCTGTTGCAGGTAGTTGCTCCAGACGAGCTCGTAGACGAGGCCCGTGGCGCCCGAGACGAACAGCAACGCCATCGCGAGGCCGCGCTTCATGGGGTCGCGTCCTTCACCGACTTCTTCAGGGCCGGATCATCGGGGTGCGCGGCCAGCACTTCGGTCGCGATCGCCAGCGCCGGGCCGACTTCGATCGGGTGGTACGGGGTCGAGGCCCGGCGCTGCTGGCGAACGCGCGCGTCGAGCCAGGTGGCGATCACGTCGGGCCGCCGCAGCCCCGCCGCCACCTTCGGATCCAGAACCTGCAGCGCCGCCTCGACATCGCGCTGCGCGATCGCCGCCTTTGCCACCGCCCAGGCCGCCTCGTCACTCTCCGGGGCGAGCCGCAGCCACTGTTCCGCCGACGCCCGCACCAGCGCGTCGTTGTTGCCGTGCACCCACGCGTAGCTTCGGTAGACGTTCTCGGCCTGGGTGACCGTCAACGGATTCGCCGCGAGGTACTTGCTCAGCTCGAGCCGCGCGCCGCGGTCTTTGCCCTTGCGTTCGTCGCGCGTGTCGACGAACTCGCCCACGTAGTACGCGCTGGGCGACTCGTACTCGAGCCGGTTGCGATCGTCGGAATTGATCGGCCCCTTCCCCGCGAACTGCAGCTGCCCGTCGTCGCTGTGCACCTGCCGGCCCAGCAGCGTCACCACGTCGGGGGTCTTCGCCCGCAACAGATCCGCCTTCACCTGCGGCCGCTGCATTCGCGCTTCGACCTTCGCGGCGTCGAACACCTGCGGTTCCTGCGTGGCCAACATCACGAGATCCTGCGGGCCGACCCACGAGGTGCCGTGCTTGAAGGTGTCGCGCAGGGTTCGCAGCACCAGCCGCACCATCGCGTCGCTGGACTCGTAGGTGTGGAACCACTGCACGATGCGCCCGCCCGGAGCCAGGTGCTCGCTGGCCACCTGAAAGAAGTCGCGCGAGAAGAGCCCCGACACGCCCGAGACCCACGGGTTGCTGGGCACGCTGACGATGAGGTCGTACTTCTCGGGGGACAGCAGCAGAAAAGTCTTCGCGTCCTCGATGTGCACGCGGCAGCGCGGATCATCCAGCGCATGACCGTTGTCGTTTCCGAAGAGCCGCGCGGCCTCGATCACCGCGGGGGAAATCTCCACCACATCGAGCACGTCGATCGGGTGCGCCAGCAAGGAGCCGGCGGTGATGCCGGCGCCCATGCCCACCAGCAGCACCCGCTTCACTTCGCCCGGGTGGGTAAGCACCCCCAGGTGCCCGGCGAGAATCTGGGTGTCGATGTCGCTGCCATTGCTCGCGTCGACCTTGCCGTTGATGCGCATGTACCGCAGGTCGCCCGCCTCGCCGACGAGCACCGAGGCGAACACGTCGTCGCGCTGGAACTTCACCTGGCTGCGGTTCTTCACCTCGGTGCGAAAGGTGTCGAAGTTGTCGAAGGTCTTTTCCCACTCGCGGTAGCGGCCGGACGACGTGACGACGCCCGACCAGCCAGCCGTCGACACCGCGTACACCGTCACCACGGCCAGCGCCGCGAGCACTGGCCACAGATGACGCAGCGGCTTCACGCCCGAAGGCTTTGACGCCCAGGCCGCGAGCCCCGCAGCGAGAAGGTTGAAGGCGAGGCCGACCGCGAAGTTTCCTTCGAGCCCCAGCAAGGGCAGCAACAGCAGGCCGCCCAGCAGCGAGCCGAGCACGGTGCCGACGGTGTTCCACAGGTAGACGCCGCCCAGCTGCCCACCCAGCTTGTCGACGCGGCTCAACGCCACGCGCGCGGCGGCAGGGAAGCTGGCGCCGAGGAAGAAGGTCGGGATCATCAGCACGCTGACGCAGAAGCCAAAGGTCAGCAGCTGGTACAGCGGCCACGTCGCAATCGACTTCTTGAGCGCCGCCTGGAGGTTGAGGAACAGGTACGGCATCCGCCCGTAGAAGGGCAGCGCGAGACACACCGAGCCGACGAGCAGCAGCTGGAGGCGAGCAAACAGCGCCAGCGCGTCGGGCTCGGGCTGCCCCGCTTTCGGCTCGCGGCGCGACAACCACGCGCTGCCGAGCCCGATGCCCATGATGAAGGCCGTGAGAATGAAGGTGAACGCGTAGCTGGTGCCGCCGATGACGATCGAGAGCAGGCGGATCCACGTGATCTCGTAGAGCATCGAGGTGAAGCCCGACAGCGCGACGCCAATCAGCGCTGCCTTCACTGCGAAGGCCGAGTACTCGCGCGGGGGAGCTTCGATCGAGCCGTCGTCGCGGCTGCCGCTGGCGCTGGTTCGCCACGCCAGCACGATCGCCACCACCCCCAGCGCGAGGTTCAGCGCTGCGGCCTTCTGTTCCGAAGCCAGCAACCCGTCGGTCGGAATCAGGCTGACGCCCGCGAACAGACACCCCATCGCCGCGCCCAGCGAGTTGACCGCGTAGAGCACCGACAGCTCGCGCTTCGCGGCGCCGAGCCGGCTGGTGAAGTACCGCGTCAGCGCCGGCACGGTGCCGCCCATCAACACCGTCGGCACCAGCAGCGACGCCGCCGCCAGCAAGAGCTTCGCCGCCGGCCGCCCACTGCCATCGGGATCCAGCCCGGGCGCGATCTTCAGGTAGACGCTGCCCATGCCGTCGAGCACGAACCGGAAGACCAGCGCGTAGAGCCCGACGCCCACCTCGAGCACGCCGTAGAGCGCCAGCGGCCGCTTCACCCGATCTGCCGTGCGGCCGAACAGCCAGGCGCCCAACGCGAGGCCGCCCATGAAAGTCGCGAGCACGATCGCGTGCGCGTGGCCGCTGGAGCCGAGCAGGTTCGCCAACCGCTTCGACCACACCAGCTCGTAGACGAGCCCGGTGAAGCCCGAGAGGAAGAGCAGCGCGAGAACGACGGGTCGAGACAGCCGCGTCAAGAGGGCGGCACTCTAACCGCAAGTCTTCAGCGCCCTCGGGACGAAGATCGCCGGATTGCGAGGCCAGCCAGCGCCAGCAGCGCGAACAGCGAGCCCGGCACGTCGGCGCAGCCACAGCCCCGCGGCGCCACCGTCTTCGCCGCGACGACCTCGATCGAGAACGATCGCATCGCCGTCGCGCCGTCGCGCCCGCCGACCGCGACGGTGAACGTGTACGCGCCGTACCGCGCGTCATCGGGAATCTTGCCCTGCAGCAGGCCGGCGGCGTCGAAGGTGACTCCCGGCGGCAGCACGCCGTCGCGAATCGACCAGGCGGTGCCCGTGAGCGCTGGCAGCACGGTGAGCTGTGACGAAATCGACTCACCGCGAAGCGCTTCACCTTGCACCACCGCGCTGATGGTCAACGCCGGCGAGACGATGCGAATCACGAAGTCGGCGGTGTCACTGCGGCCACGCGCGTCTTCCACCTCGAGCGTGAAAGCGAAGACACCCGAGCGTCCGGGGATGCCGCTGATCAGCAGCTTGTCTTCGGTGGTGGGCTCGAGCGCCACGCCATCGGGCAATGCACCCGCGACCACCGACCACTTCATCGGCCTGGAAATCGGAGCACCGCCGGCGTTCTTCGCGACGAGGTCGACCACGTACTGCGAGCCGACCTTTCCCTCGGGCAGCTCGGCGGTGCTGATCAGCAGCGCCGATGCGTCGACGACGCTGATCGTCAGCTCGCGGCGATCGATGTTGCCCACCGCGTCCAGCGCCTGCAGCGTGAAGGTGAAGTTCGTGCCCAGCGCCGCCTGCGTCGTGCCCGCGATGCGCCCATCGGCAGTGACCTGGATTCCCTGCGGCAGCGTTCCACCCGCGAGGCTCCACGTGTACGGCGCCCGGCCGCCCTGTGCGCCCAGTGGAAGCTCGTACGGAATGAGCCGGGCGATCGGCGGAGCCCGGGTCGAGGTGATCGCCAAGGATGACGTCAACGGCCCCACCGCGATCGCCACCGCCTCGACCGAGTTGCGCGCGCCCGACGTGATCACCACCCCGAAAGAGAAGCCGCCCGGCTTCGTCGGCGTGCCGGTGAGGTTGCCATCGGCCGAAAGCGTCAGGCCCGGCGGCGTGGTGTCACCCGGCGCCAGCGCGAACGTGTAGCCGCCCTCGCCACCGATGCCGTTCAGCTGCGCCCGGTAGCTGAACCCCTCGAGCGCGGTGGGCAGGACGTGGGTGGCGAGGCCCAGCGACGCAGACACCACCTCGATCGTCTGCGCTGCGAGCCCGTTGTTGTCCTCGTCGACCTCGGCGATCGCGCCCGTGCCGGCGCCCGGCGGGTCGAGGAGCACGCCCAGGAACCAGCTCGAGGCCGGCGTGCCTTTCGGGATCACGATCACGTCGCTGCCCACGTTCTGCTGGCCCACCGCGAGGGTCACGCTCCGCTCGTCGACTGTCGTGCCGTCGGCGTTGCGCATCGGCAGCAGCAGGTCAGACTCGGTGATGATCGCGTTCGCCGACAGGTAGTACCGGTAGCCCGCCGCCCCCGCGGGGCGATTGCCGACGTTCGTGAAGGTGCGCGTCACCAGCAGCGCTTCACCCGAGCCGCCCTGCGCCGGCCCACGAACCGTGACCGGAATCAGATCGGGCGCGGGCAGCTTCACCAGCTGCGGCTCGGACTTGAGGAAGTTGTTCTGGCTCGAGACTTCGATCAACCCCTGCGCGACTGCCGCCGCGAAGAAGAAGAAGGAACCCGGCCGGTGCGCGAGCCCGTTCACCGCGTTCTTCGGCACCTTCTGGGTGAGGTTCACCGTCATCGTCTGCCCGGGAGCGATCGTCAGCCCCGGCTGCTGCCCGATGAACGGATCCGTGATGCCGTTCAGCGTCTCGTTGTCCGACAGGTAGAAGAGGATCGAGACCGAAGGAGCGGTCGCTCCGCCCTGGTTGCGCACCACCGCTTCGAGGCGAATCGGCTCGTCGAAGAACGCGTACCGGGCAGGCCCGAAAGGCGCCAACGGTTCGAGCACGCGCACGGCGTCGATCACCAGGTCCGCCTGCCTCGCGGTGAACTTCAAGCTCCCCACCTTGACGTTGTTCGAGTCGCTGCTCTCGACAACCACGCCCGGGCCCGGGCCGTCGTCGATCTGCAAGATGAAGAAGTACTCGCCCGCGGGGATGTTCAACGGCAGCGCGAAGGTCAGATCCTGCACCACGTTCTGCCCGCCACTGACCGGCACCGTCGTCGTCTGCACCAGCAGATCGTTCACCGACAGCAGGTTGTCGGCCGACAGCCAGATCTTCACCGGCACGTTGCCCGCGACGTCGAAGCCCTGGTTCGAGAAGGTGACCGTGGTGGTGATCGTCTCACCCGGCCCACCCAGCGGCGGGCCCACGATGTTCTGCGCCACCAGGTCGACGCCCGCCGTCAGCGGCACGCTGGTCGCCGCGAGGTTGTTGAGCTCGTTCGACTCGGCCACCACCGACCCGTCATCGACGACCGCGATCACGTAGTAGCTGCCCGACGTCGGCCGCGGCGCCGTCGTCGACACGGTGCTGGTCAGGTAGCCGAGCGCAGGAATCGACAAGGGACCTTGCGGGGTCGGAGAAAGCTCGGTGTCGAAGCCTGGGTTGAAGACGGTGTCGGTCGACAGGTACAGCCGGTAGGTGAAGTTGTTCGCTGCCTGGGTGCCGAAGTTCCGCATCGCCAGCGAGGTCGAGATGTTCAGGTTCGGCCCGACCGTCGCGATGCTGTTGATCTTGAGGCTGGTGATCGAGATGTCAGGCCCCGGCGCCGGGCCGAAGGTCACCAGCGAGTTGGTGACGAAGTCGGGAAGGCCGCAGGTCGCGCCACAGGGAAGACCCGGGGTGGCGAGGGTGCCGGTGGGGCTCTCGATGCCGACCGTCGCGGTCATCGCCGGCGTCGCGTTGCCCGAGACGGTGCCGTAATAGAACTCGACGATTCCGTTTTCCCAGATGCGCAGCTGGAACGTCAGCGTGTGCTGCACGGCGAGAAACCAGTTCCAGTCGAACCACTCGACCGCCAGCCCCTGCCCGTTCGGCCCCGTGACCGCCTGGTACGAAACGGTGCTGCCTGGGTTACGGCCGTTGAGGTCGTCCCACATCGGAGCGAGGACGGCGTTCGGCTCGCCCACGTTCGGCATCGCGACGTTCGACGAGAAGTCCGCGCCCAGGTTGCCTGCGCTCGACGGCTCGAGAAACGCCATCCCGTTCGCCGTCACGGTCAGCTGCGTGTACGCGCGATCGTAGAAGGGGAAGCTGAACCCAATCGGAATCGTCGCGCGGCCGCGATCATTCGCGGTGCCTGTGATCGCGACCAGGCTCACCGGGGTGCTGCTGCTGAGCGCCGGGTACGGCACGCCTCCCATCGGCGTGGCGACGTACTGGGCGGCGGCGGGCGCGGCGAAGACCAGCGCGAGCGCGGCCAGAATCCGTCGAGAAGAGAAGGCTTTCATGGTGCGTCTTTCCGACTACTACTTTCGACCGGCCGCCGCGGCTTATATAGCGGCACAACGATGGTTGCTGGGTTTCTGCTCGCTGTCCTGATCGCTGCGACCCCTGCCAAACGCGAGCGGGCATGGGGCCATCAGCTCTTGCGAGATCAGTGCCTGCAGTTTGCCGGGGACGTGAAGAACCCCTGGGCGATGGCCCACGGCATCTGCGCATTTGGTACCGCCTACCCGGCTGCCGATGGCAGGAAAGCGGCAGACGTGATCATCAAGGACTACCTGCAAAGGAACCCAGGCTTCGACGCCGGCCCGCTGTCCGGAGCGCCCTTTGGCTTCCAGCGCTACGCCGCCGATGGCACGCCCATCGAACCGCACACCAACCTGCTGGTGAAGACCCTGGTGTTGGGCGGCGACAAGCCGTCGACCACCTACCCGACGGCGTGGGGCAAGGTCTCGCTGGCCGAGCTCATCGCCTCGGTGAAGCTCGGCTTCCGCCACGTGCCCGAGAAAGAGGAGTACTGGCGCGACGTGGCGTGGACGCTGGATCTGCTGTCGCACGTGTTGAAGCCCGGCAAGGCGGCGCACTTTCAGAGCGCCGGTGGAAAGGACGTCGACTTCAATGACGTGATGGAAGACGCGCTGGCCTACGTCGAGCTCGCGCAGAGTGACTTGAAGCTCGGCATGGAGAAAGGCCTGCCGCAGGTCGACAAGCGCAAGCAGGGCCTCTACGCGCACAGCTGCGGGGGGGTGCACCTGGTGCAGGCGGTGCTTGGCTGGTCGCGCTTTCCCGAAGTGAAGAAGAAGTGGGGCAAGCGGCTCGACAGCGTCATCGACGTCCACTTCTACCGCCTCGAGTCCGAGCGCCGGCAATACGACGCCGCCCTCGAGCAGGCGCCGCAGTACCGGCTGCAGATCCTCACCCAGATGCTGAAGTTCTACGGCCACTTTCTCGAGACCCTCGCCCGGTTGAAAGACGAGACGGGCTGGAAGCCGTCGGCCACGCAGAAGCAGAGCATCCAGAAGGCCAAGGCGCTGCTCGACGCGACGCTGCGCCTGCTCGACGCCGACCAGACCTTCTCGAAGATGGAAGAGATCAAGAAGGCGTCGCCGCAGATCCACCTGGATCTGATCGGTGACGCCTGCCACGCAAGTCACGGATGGGACGGATGGCCATGAGCCGAGCAGCAGCAGTCGTCGTCGGGTGTGCGGTCGCGGTGCTCACGTTGGCGGGGTGTTCGCGACAGGAAGGCTGTCTGGCCAGCGACAAGGCGTGCCACCTGCCGCCGCCGTGCCCGAAGGTGAAGATGGCCTGCGACGACAGCGCCGCCTCAGCGCTGCGCGTCGACCCCATCACCCAGACCTCGCAGCGCACCGGAGGCTGGGACGCGATCGGCGCCGGCGGTGACGTCGTGCTCCAGAACGCCTTCGCCCAGGTGACGATCGCCGGCATCGGCAACCAGACGAACCTCGACCCGTCGGGCGGCTCGATCATCGACCTCTCGACGCCCGGCAAACAGAACGATGCGCTGAACCAGGTGCTCACCGTCATCGGCGTGCTCCCCGACGACGCCGCGTTCTACACGACGCTTGAGATCATCGACGAACGCCCGGCGCGGGTGGCCGTCGAGGTGAAGGGCACGCTGCAGAACCGGCCCGACATCCGCATCTATACGCGCTACGAGCTCACCCCCTGCGATCGCGGCGTGCGGATGCGCACCGAGATCATCAACCGCGGCACCGACACCCAGCTGTGGATGCTGGGCGACGGGTTCTGGTGGGGCAACCGCGAGCCCCTGCCCTTCGTGCCGGGCGCCGGCAGCGGCTGGCAGCACCCGGGCTTCTCGCTCACTGGCATCAACGACGTCGTCCGCGCCTTTCCTTTCATGTCGGCCAACGCGCACTCGGATCAGCAGGTCAGCTACAGCGAGGTGTCGTGCACCGACGCGTCGATGGAAGGCTTCCACAGCGCCGTCGTCTCTTTCGCAGGCGTGAAGCGCACCGTCGTCCCTCCGCGTGGCTACCTCACCTTCGATCGCTTCCTCGTCGCGGTGCCGGGCAGCAGCATCTCGCCCGCTACAGATCTCGCGATGGACATCCGCACCCAGGTGCTCGGCGAGAAGTTCGTCACGGTCAGCGGAAAGATCGAACGCGTGGGCGCGGCGAAGATCGACTCCGAGCGCGAGACGATGATCTTGATCAGCGAAGGCACCGAGAGCCTCGACGTCAGCAAGCGCACGCCGTGGAACACCACCGTGCCTGACGATCGCGGCGTGTTCTCGATGAAGGTGCCAGCAGGCAAGAGCTACGTGGTCGAGGCGCACTCGTTCGGTCAGAAGCAGATCTCGAGGGCCTTCACCGACGTGTCGGCCGACACCGACCTCGGCACCTTCGTGCTGCCGTCGACCGCGCGGCTGACCTTCGACGTGAAGGACGCCGACACGATGGCGGGCATCGACGCCGAGCTCTTCCTGATTCCGGCCGACGACGCCGACAAAGAGAAGCTCACCGGCAGCCTGATGGGCCAGTTCAACCTCTGCTCACCCTGGCTCGGCCCGCCGCCGGGCGCGTCTCCTGCCTGCAACCGGATCCTCGTTCGCAGCGGCGTCGCGATCGCCGAGGTCCCCGTCGGCAAGTTCCACGTCTACGCGTTTCACGGCCCGTTCTGGACCATCGCGCGCCAGACGGTGGAGCTCACGCCGACGATGCAGACGTTGACCTTCACGCTGCGCCGGCTCGCCCTGCCGCTGGCGGGTTCGATCGGCGCTGACCTTCACGTGCACGGCGCGGCCAGCTTCGACAGCTCGATTCCCGACTTCGATCGCGTGCTCTCTTTCGCGGCGTCGGATCTCGACGTCATCGTCTCGACAGATCACGACGTCGTCTACGACTACTCGGCGCTGGTGCAGCAGCTGGGGCTCGCCGGAAAGATGACGGCGGTGACGGGCGTCGAGACCACCGGCCACATTCCGTGGATGCGGATCCCCAACTACGGCTTCCCTCTCGTGATCGGCCACTACAACTTCTGGCCGATGAAGTACGACCCGCTGAAGCCGCGCAACGGTGGGCCCTTCGACGAGTTCGTCGAGCCGGGCGTGCTGATGGATCGCGCGACCGCAGTTCGGGATCCGATCGTCGCCGAGCCGCTGATCGAGCTGAACCACCCGTGGGCGAGCGCCGAGTTCGGCCGAGACCTGGGGTACCCGCGCGCGCTGGCGCTGAACACGCTCAAAGATCTGCCCACCGAAGACGACGGCACCAGTGCCGGCATGTACGTGCGCGCGAAAGACAGCCAGCACAAGAACAACGGCCACCACGCGCAGGAAGTGATGAACGGATCGCAGAACGACCTGCTGCTGCAGTACCGCGCGTTCTGGTTCTACTCGCTGAACCAGGGCCAGCTGCGAACGGGCACGGCGAACTCCGACTCGCACTCGCTCACCGACAACACGGTCGGCATGCCGCGAAACCTCGTCTACGCCGGCACCCAGGCGGGTCCGAACTTCGACATCAACAAGTTCAACGACGCGATCAGGGCCGGCAAAGTCCTCGGCACCAACGGCCCGATCATCGAGGCCACGGTCGAGGGCGTCACGGGTGACAAGGCGAGCTCGCTCGAGCCCTTCAAGCCGAAAGACGGCGCGCGGGTGACGGTGAAGGTGTCGTCGGCCCCGTGGATCCCCGTCGCTGAGGTGCGCTTCGTGGTGAACGGGCTGGTGGTGAAGACGGTGCAGGCGAGCCCACCGGCTGCCGACCCGTTCGGCACCACCGAGCTGGTGAGGTACGAGGGCACCGTGCCGCTGGCCGAGCTGGTCGCGGGAGTCACCGGCGACGCGTGGCTGTCGATCGAAGCGGGCTCTGCGCTGCCCATCGCCGGTGACCTCGGCGGCGGCCTCGACGGCAGCCCCGACGGAATCCCCGACACGACGGACAACAACGGTGACGGCGTCGTCGACAAGGCCGACGTGGCCGACGGCGCGAAGATCGGCCCGCTGAAGAACACCGACCCGCTGCCGCCCACCGACGTCGCCTTCCACTTCAACCGGTTAACCGACGGCTACCCGTACGCGTTCACCAACCCGTTCGTGCTCGATCGCGACGCGACCCCTGGCTTTCAGAAGCCGGGCGTGAAGGGAGGCCGTCCATGATTGCCGCGCTGCTGATGTTGGCCCTCGGCCAGGCCGAAGTGGGCTGTGGCCGGTGGCAGGCCGAAGGGCTGGGCGAAGGTCCAGTGGCGCTGGGCTTCATCGAGGCCGACCTGGCGACGGGCCGCCGCGTGTGCCCGCGCAGCGAAGTGGGCCTGGGCGGCCGGCTCGCGGCGATCATCGACACGCCGAACTTCTATGGAAACCTGGTCGGCGATGGCCTGGTGTTCGGCAGCTTCGCGATCAACGCGAAGACTGAGGTGTTCGGGACGCTGGAGGCCGTCGAGTACAACTACGTGCAGACGTCGCTGAAGGGCACCACCATCGCCCTGGGCACGCTCACCCTCGGAGCGACCCGCCACCTCTACGGCACCGACCGCTTCCTCGGGTCAATCAGCGCCCGCATCATGCTGCCCACCTCCTTCGTCAACCCCAGCGCCCGCGCGATCGGCGTCGAGCTCGGGCACGCGACGACGTGGCGGCCGGGCGCGATGGTCGAGGTGCACAGCTACCTGGGCCTCGACTTCAACGCGGGCGTCGGCGACGCGCTGCCCCTGCCCCGCTACGGCGGCGTGCTCACCGCGGGCCTCCAGTTCTCGCCCGTCTCGTTCGCCGCACTCGTGGTCGACCTCACGGGCCGCTTGAGCCAGCTGAAGAGCTACTTCGCCCCGACGGTGGCGCTGCGGTTCCGGGTGATGCGCGTGGGCATCGAGCTCGCGGGCACCCTGCCCCTGGCCGGAAACGATCGCCACGACTTCATCGTCGGCGGCCGGTTCAACTTCCGGTTCTAGGAGCTACTTCTTGCAGGCCGGTTGAGGCCCACCGGTGCAGCCGAAGACGAGCGTGTCGATCGCGCAGATCGCCTCGGCGACGATGCCACCCGTGAACATCTCGGCGACGACGGGCAGCGCCAGCTGCGCGTTCGACTGGGCCTGCCCCTGGGGCACCTTCGTCGACAGCAGCGTGCGGCAGACCTTGGCGGCTGAGTCGATGGCCTGCTCGTCGTTGCGAACGGCCTTGGCGATGGTGCCGATCAAGTGCGGCAGCGCCCCGCGCACGTCGGCGTTCTTCACCTCGTTCGCGACGACGAGCAGCTTCGTCAGCCCAAAGGCAGGCAGCTTGTTGGGGCCCAGCGCGAGCCGGTAGATCATCCGCACCACTTCGCTGTTCGGGTCCTTCTTGTTGATGCAGTTCAAGACCTTGCGGGTCGGCCCAATCAGCGCACGGTTCGGGTCGAGCACCACCTTCAGGTCATCGACCAGCGGCTTCAGCGTCGTCTTGTATGGAGCGAGCAGCGGGTTGTTCAGCAGCGCGTCGAGGTCGGAAGGGGTGCCGGCCTGGATCGCTCCGAGCAACACCTTCGACAGACCGACGGCATCGTTCTCGGCCAGCGCATTGGGGTTCAGCAAGTCGAGCACCGACGGCCCGCCGTCGCCTGCGGTGCGAATCGTGTCGAGGTCGGCGATCAGCTTCTTGCCCTCGGGCGTCTCGAGGTAGTCGGTGAGCGCGATGACGAGGTCGAGCCCGCTGGTCAGCTGGCAGTCGGCGTCCTGAGAGCACTGCGCTGAGACCACCTGCGCGACCTCATAATGCGGCTTCCCATCGACGCCCTTGCCGATGACGTAGTTCACCAGCGCGGTCATCTGCGGGTCGATGATGTCCAGCGTCTGCAGCCCCTTGCCCTGGTGCACCAGCAGGTCGAGCACGCGGCGCACCTCGCACATCTCGTTCGCGCTGCTCAGCGGCGGAGGCACCTCGGCACACAGCGCGTCGCCCTTCGCTCCCGGCTCAGCTGGCTCACGCGCGAGCGTGGTCAGCGTGGTGAAGATGGCGCGCATCACGTCGTTGATCGGCGGCGGGTCGCCCTCGCGCTCGGGCACCAGCAGGTGGTCTTTGATCACCTTGCGCAGGTTCTCGGTCTTCCCCTGGTCGACGGCCTTGAGGAAGTTGGGCATCAGCTGATCGAAGCCCTTGCAGGACAAGGCGACGCCCGCGTCCGACACCTCGGCCCGCGGCGCCTCGGCGTTCTCACCGCCGCACGCAAACGCGACCGCGAACGTCGCAGCCGACAACGGCAACAGCCAGAGCCCGAAGTCCCGTCTCATCGCGGCGGGGAGTCTAGGATCTCTTTCGTGTGCTCGCCCAGCTTCGGGGCCGGCGCTTGAGGAATCGGCCCGAACTGCAGCGGGGTGCGCACCTGCATCAGCCCATTGGCCTCGAAGAACATGCCGCGCGCCAGCAGCTGGGGGTCCTGCAGCACCTCGTCACCTTCCAGCACCGGCTCGACGCAGACATCGAGCGTGCCGAACACTGCCACCCAGGCGTCGCGCGTCTTTTCTGCGAACACCGCCTCGAGCTTCGAGCGCACCTGCTTCGCGTCGCCGCCCAGATCGTACGCGCCATCGAACAGGTCGGGCCTGCCAAGCGCCGCGCACAGCCCTTGAAAGAACTTGGGCTCCAGCGAGCCGACCGCCAGGTACTTGCCGTCGGCGCAGCGGTAGACGCCGTAGCAGGGCAGGCCGCCGTTCAGCGTCTGCGTGCCGCGCTGCAGTGGGCCTGAGTCCGTGCCCATCGCCAGCCGCGCCGCGAGGTGCATGTGAAGAAACGCCACTGATCCGTCGGTCATCGACACGTCGACCAGGCGGCCGAGCCCCGTGCGCTGCCGTTCGTGCAACGCGGCGAGAATTCCCACCAGCGCGAACAGGCTTCCGCCGCCGATGTCGCCGACCTGCACGCCTGGAAACGCCGGGGCCCCACCCGCTTCACCGCCGTACGCGAGCGCGCCCGATCGCGCGATGTAGTTGAGATCGTGCCCCGCCTTCAGGCGATCCGGCCCCGTCTGCCCGTAGCCGGTGATCGCGCAGTACACGAGCCGTGGGTTCTCGGCCTTCAGCGCCTCGTAGCCGACGCCCAGCTTGTCCATCACGCCCGGCCGGAAGCTCTCGACCAGCACGTCGTACTGCTTCACCAGCCGCTTCAGCGTCGCGGGCCCTTCGGCGCTCTTCAAGTCCAGCGTCGCCGATCGCTTGTTGCGGTTGAGGCCCAGAAACAGCGCGCTGTCGTCGCCTTTGCCCGGCCCCATCGAACGGAGGTAGTCGCCGCCGTTGGGGTCTTCGAGCTTGTCGACGGTCGCTCCGAGGTCGGCGAGCACCAGCGTCGCGTACGGCCCCGGCAACAGCCGCGAGAGATCCAGCACCTTCAACCCTTCCAGTGGCAGCGCCACCGGCAGCTCAGCTCAGCAGCTTGGCGAGCTTCATCGCGAGGCCCATGTCCATCGGCTTGAACTTGAGCTTGCCCTGCATCGCCGCCATCTGCGCGTTCATCTGCTTCGCGCGAATCTTCACGAAGTCTTCGTTCGAGACGCTGATCGTCATCTTCGGGGTGCCGTTCGCGCCCGTGCTGACCCAGTCGGAGTCCTTGGTCGCGTCGAGCGTCCACGTGCCGCCGCCGTCGCCGCTGACGACGAAGTGAACGACTGCGTTCAGATCTTTCGCGAGCTCGGGCTTCTCTTTGAGCAGCGCGGGGATCTCAGTCTCGAGGATGTCCTTGGAGGTCATTTGAAATTTGTCCTTGGTGACGGCGAGTGGAAACCGATTGGGGAATCAATAACGGCGCGGACCCTAGTGATGACGTTCGGCTAAATCAAGCTGCCACGCGGCCTCTTTCTCGAGCAGCGCGATGAACTCTTCCAGCGGCATCGCCTTCAGCCCTTCTCCGCCGTACCGCCGCGGAGCGACCGCGTTCGTCTCTTTCTCTTTGTCGCCAATCACGAGCGTGAAGGGGATCTTCTGGGTCTGCGCGATCGCGATCTTCGCCTGCATGGTCATGCCGCGGTCGTCGAGCTCGACGCGGAAGCCGCGCTCGGAAAGCTTCGCTTCGACCTGCCGCGCGTAGTCGAGCTGCTTGTCGCTGATGGTGACGAGCGCGACCTGCACCGGAGCGAACCAGACGGGAAACGCCCCTGCGAAGTGCTCGATCAGGATCGCGATGAAGCGCTCGAAGCTGCCGTAGATCGCGCGGTGCAGCACCACCGGCCGCTGCATGTCGTTGTTCGCGCTGACGTAGGTGAGGTCGAAGCGGTCGGCCCCGGGCGCGGCGTGGTCGAGCTGAATGGTGCCCAGCTGCCACTTGCGGCCGATGCTGTCGGACACGTCGAAGTCGATCTTCGGGCCGTAAAAGGCGCCGTCGCCTGGCTTCAATTCGTAGGCGAGGCCCAGCGAATCGAGCGCCGCCTTCAGCGACGCTTCAGCGCGATCCCACATCGCGTCATCGCCGATGCGCTGCGCCGGCCGGGTCGCGAACTTGGCGGTGTATTTGAGGCCGAACACGCCATAGACGTGATCGAGCAGGCGGACGAAGTGCTTCACCTCTTCGGCGACCTGTTCCTCGGTGCAGTAGATGTGCGCGTCGTCCTGCGCGAACTGCCGCACGCGGGTCAAGCCGCCCAGCGAGCCGGCCGCCTCGTTGCGGTGCAGCACGTCCTGGGTGTGGTACCGCAGCGGCAGGTCGCGGTAGCTGTGCTTCTTGAAGCCGTAGAACAGGTGGTGCGACGGGCAGTTCATCGGCTTGAGCGAGAAGTCGTGCGCCTGGGTCTCGCTGTCCTGCACGAGGAACATGTTCTCTTTGTATTTTCCCCAGTGGCCCGAGACTTCCCAGAGGCCCTTGTTGAAGAGCAGCGGGGTCTTGATCTCGACGTAGCCGTTGGCGAGCAGCAGCTTGCGCATGAAGCCCGAGAGGGTGGTGTAGATGCTGGTGCCCTTCGGGGTCCAGAACGCCGAGCCGGGCGCGAAGTGGTGGAAGTGGAAGAGGTCGAGCTCTTTGCCGAGCTTGCGGTGGTCGCGCTTGGCTGCCTCTTCGCGCTGCTTGTTCCAGGCATCCAGCGCCTTCTGATCGAAGAAGGAGGTGCCGTAGATGCGCTGCAACATCGGGTTGCGGTGGTCGCCGCGCCAGTAGGCGCCCGAGCTCGACAGCAGCTTGATAACGCCGACGCGCCCCGTCGACGGAGCGTGGGGCCCGAGACAGAAGTCGACCCAGTCGCCGTGGCGGTAGAGGGTCAGGGTCCTGGCGCCCTTGGCGGCGATGTCGTTGATGATCTCGACCTTGAACTTCTCGCCCATCTTTTCGAAGAGCGCGACCGCGTCGGCCATCGACACTTCTTCGCGGCGAAAAGGCAGGTCGGCCTTGATGATCTCGTTGGCGAGCTTCTCGATCTTCTCGAGGTCTTCGGGGGTGAACGGAACGTCGCGCGCGAAGTCGTAATAGAAGCCCTCTTCGATCGACGGGCCGATGGTGACCTGGGTGCCGGGGAAGAGCCGTTGCACCGCGTCGGCCACGATGTGCGCTGCGTCGTGCCGGGCGAGCTCGAGGCCCTCGGGGCTCTTGGGGGTGAAGATCTGCAGCGCGGCGTCAACGTCCAGCGAGCGCGAGAGGTCGACGTCCTGCCCGTTCACGCGGGCAAACAGCGCGGCCTTTGCGAGCCCCGCGCCGATCGAGGTCTTCACGAACTCGGAGATCGCGATTCCAGCGGGCGCTTCTTTCTTCGAGCCGTCAGGCAGGGTGATGGTGATGGGAGACATGGGTGGGCCATCAATAGCGGAGCGGAACAGCAAGCGGGAGGCAAAACCATAGGCCTCACTCGTCTTCGTCGTGCACGGTCGAGGGGTCGATCGCCGCGCCTGACTCGATGTGAGCGATCAGCCGCCTCGAGACGATCACGTTCCATCGAGGGAAGATCTCGCCCCCTGCCGTTGGCTCGCGCTTGTCGAAGTAGCAGGCCGACCGTGGGGCGAAGCCGTCGAGCCCGTCGAGCACCCGATTGTTCGCGCCAAGCAACTGGAGGAACACCGCGAGGCGCCCGACCACCAGCCGATTGCCCAACCGCCTGGCGTACGAGATCAACTCCGACCAATCGGGCCGCGCCGCACGGAAGCAATCCCACAGCGCCCGGGACCCATAGAACAGATCCAGGCGATCGAGCAGGTCGACCAGGGTGCGCTCGCGGCTGGTGACCTTCAGCGGTTGGCCAGCCCGCTCGAGGCTCAGAATGTGCCCGCCCCAATCCTTCCCCAGCGCGACTGGAAGGCGCACGGGTCGATAGATCATCTCGTCGAAGACGAAGCGGCTCGCGCGTGACCGGGTCAAAAAAGAAATCGAGTGTTGCAGCGGCCACAGCCCGTGAAACGTCAGCGCGCCGTCGTACGCGATCACGGCGTCCTTCGAGAGACGGCTTCCGACCACCCAGGGGTCGGGGTCGGTGCCGCCTGCGCGGGCGTAGAGGCCCCGTCGAAGGTTCGTCAGGCGGCCGGTCGCCACGTAGTAGCTGAGCAAGGCGTCGGTCGTCTTCGGGCTGGCTCCGGAAGCGGCATGGGCCAGCAGGAACTCGTCGAAGCGAAACACCGCATGCGAGTCAAAGAACTCGGCCGGCTTGACCACCGGTGCGCGGGGGGCACGTCGCCGCCGCCGACTTTTTTTGGATGCGCCCAAGCCCTAATAAATTATTAAGGCTAACGCGTTGTTTGGTCAAGTCCGCGCAGGCGACGAACCGCCCGCCCACTGGCGCCGAACTCAGTGCCGCGGCAGACGGGTTCGCGACGCCCGGACAGGAGCCGTCGAGAGTCACGAACAGGCTTTTTGTGATCGGGAGAACGCAGTCCTCTGTTCCGCTTGAGGCGTTCACAGTTGACGGCGGTGATGATCAAGCTGAAGGCCGCGTTGACCGAACCGCCGCGAGGCGAGCCCCCCGCGCAGCGGCTACCGGCCGGTGACGTTGATGCGACCAGAAGCGAGCGTGCCGGCGCCGCAGCGAGCGGCAGGGTTGATGAAGAAGTGTGACTCGACTTGATTCAGTGCCAGCGGCTTTCCGAGCCGAATCGAGTACGCGTCGGGGAAGGGGTCTTTGAGGTGCCGGTTTAGAGCGTTCTCGGGGAAGCCGGCGATGCTCCGCCTTCGGCGGTGGAGCTCAGCCGCCCACTGTCCCAGGTTCTTCTGACGGTCGGTGGTATCGGCGTACCCTGACGCCACAGTGCTCAAGGGTGCGCCCCCCCGGGCACGTGCTTTCCACAGCACCACCTCATAGGCCTCGAGAAAGACCATGTTGGAGTTGAGGGTGCCGTTCCACAGGCTGGCCGAGAGGTCGTCGGCCGTCGCCACGTCGCCGGTGTTCTTGGTCTGAAACCCGATGAGCTGCCCCTGGTAGCCCTCGCTCACGGCCCAGCGGTTCGGGCAGCCGCCGGAATTGATGGCGTAGGCTGCACGGTTGGTTGGCATCACCCCCGGGGCGGCAACCGCTGCCTCGAGCTTGCCGTTGACGATCGAATTGGCCAGAGGGTTTGGGCAGAGATTGAGCTGGGTGATGGGGTCGACAGGTATCAGGCCCAACCCCGCGTGCATCGGAGAAAAGAGAGCGGGAGCGTCGGGGTCGCCTCCGTCGAGCGGAGCGCCGCCATCGGGTGTGCGAAAGTTCCCAGCCTGACCGCGATCGAGCGCGTCGACGGTCTGCTGATCATAACGAGCTCCTCCGTCAGGATAGAAGTAGCCCAGGTTGGGCCACACCGCGCCTGACTCCATTTCGTAGTGAGTGGCGTCGAAGACCTTTGGAAAGCCGTCCTGAATGAGCATGAAGTGCATGGTCTTGCGGCGCCCAAGCGCGGTGTAGAGGGTGTTCTCCACCTCGTTCATGAAGCTCTGAGCAGCCGCTTCGGTGTACCCGCCACCTTTGACGGTGGGGGCCCGCGGGCCGCCGTCGATCTCGTCGAACGCCTTGATGTCGCTGTTCAGAGGCGCAGCCCAAATGCGGGTGTTGCACCAACATCGGCTCTGAGAGACCCCAGCATCGTTGACGACCCGCGGGTCCAGACACCGCTTCGGCAGGCGCATTTCACCAGTCAGGAAGTTGAGGCCGGTCACTTTGAAGCTCCCCAGGGCCTGGTAGCGGTCAGACCTGAGACGAATGTGCTCGGCGATGTCGCGCAGCGTCTGGAGCAGGGCGAACTGGTAGTTCGGATCTGCGGGCGAACCCATGGTCTTGTCGTAGCCGCAACTGCGAGCGCTCGGCAGGTTGTCGTCGGTGTCCGAGCCAAAGTCATTGGTGTAGATCGGGACCACGGTGCCCGCGTCGAGGTGTGTCGCAGACGTTTCGAACTGCCCAGCGTCGACCTTGAACAACCAGGGGGGAATGCCGGCGCCGGCCAGCACCTCCAGCAAGACCAGCTTTCCGCGGCGGGCAGCGTTGTCGAGCTCGGTGTCGAGCTTGGAGTAGTCAGGCGAGATGGTGGTCACGTTGCCGCTGACCGTTTGGGTATACAGATCAGCCCAGTTGATGCGAACCACCGCACCGGTCACATCGGGGTTGTCCCAGGTGCTCTGCAACAGAAAGCGCGAGTTGGACCTTTTGGTGGGCTTGCCGTCGGCGTACTTGCGACAGAGTTTGGTGCCGGCGTCGGAGTCGGTCGTTTCAAGCCAGGTTTCCCCCGCGTCGACTGCCGCTACAGCCGAGCCTGCATCGGCGCCAATCGCATCGCACGAGGCGGTGACTGCGCCCTCGTAGTAGCCGTCGGAATCTTCGGGCCCCAGCGCATAAATGCCTGAAGTCCCGCGGCGCAGCGGGCCGGTCAACTCGTTGACGTCGCCCGGCAGCATTTTCGAGGTGTCGTACGGGAGACTCGAGGTCATGCAGGAGGTGCCGGTGGCGGCCGCCGCGAGCAGGTCGGCCTCAGTCGTCTGCACCACGGCGTCGGTGGTGCGCAACGGAAGCAGGCCAGCGATGCCGCTGATGCCGGTGAACGTCACCGTGTCTCCCTCGAAAGCGTCGAGGATTGCGGGCACGAACCTGCCATCTGGGTAGACGGTGATGGTGTGCGTCAGCGGCGCCGCAGCGACGGCCTGCTGCTGCACCAGGACCGTTTCTGAACCCCGAGCCGGCGGCACTGACGCGTCAAACAACCCGCAGCCTGAAAGGGCGAAGAACGCGGCGAAGATCAAGGCGGACGAGGGCTCAAGGCGGGTCATGAACACATAGAACCCAGCAGTTGGCCCCAGGTTTCCGAGTCCGCCACCGCCCCGAAGCGAATCGAATTTCTTCGACCGCTCCGAGGGTTGCGAAGTGGGCCCAGCAGGTTTCGAACCTGCGACCCCTACCGTGTCAAGGTAGTGCTCTACCGCTGAGCTATAGGCCCTTTGAAACGCGGCCGATAAATCTCAGCCGATCAACACTGTCAAGACGGGAATCGCGATCGGACCCTGACCCATGAGCCTTCTTCCCGATTCAGCGAGCTTCGAAGAAAAGGTTCAAGACTGCTTCACCGCCTACCGCGGTCGGGGCGTCGAGCTGTCGGCGCTCGATGTCGACGTGCTCGACGTCTGGGCGCAGTCGGGAGCCCCATTCGAGGTCGTGGCGCGCGGCCTGCGGAAAGCAGCCGAGGGCGCGGGCTGGGACGCGACGGAATCGAGCGGAGGGTTGAAGTCGCTGCGGTCGTGCCGCCGCCAGGTCGACGCCGAGATCAGCAAGTGGGTCGCGACCAGCGCCGGCCAGCACCTCACCGGGCAGCCCGAGCCCGAGCCGCTGCTGGCGACCCGCCACAAGAAGCTCAAAGCCGCCCTGCGGAAGATCGCGCGCACCCTGCCCGCCCTGAGCGCCGCCGCGACCAGGCTCGAGGCGCACCTGCAGCCCGTCGACGACTTCTCTGCCGCCGTCGCCCAGGAAGAGCTCGCCTTTGCCGTCTTGCTTCGCGCGCTCGCTTTCGAACAGCGCCTTGGCCTCTTGCATCAGGCCCGCCGCCTCGTGCAGAACGCGCAGCCCGTCTCGGCGCACGCAGTTCGTGAGTCGCGGCGGTTTCATCGCGCAGCCGCACTTGGGCGGCTGCTCGACCTACCGTCTTTCTGGTGAGTGACTTGAGCGTTTCTGCGGCCCCCTGCCAGACCCCTTCCTTCGTCGTCGATCGCATCGGCGACTACGCCGTCGCCCGCCCCGAAGCGCGCGTCGAAGACTGCCAGGCCTGCAGCGGCACCGGCCTGGTCGCGAAGACCATCACCGACGGCGGCCGCAGCTACGAAGTCGTCACGCCCTGCGCCCGCCAGAAGCTGATCGGCCGCCTCCAGCTGTTCGACAACGCCCACCTGCCCGGCGTCCACGCCTCGGCCACCTTCGAGTCCTTCAAGCCCTACGGCGCCGAGCAGGATCGCGCCCTTCGCGTCGCCAAGGAGTTCGCCCACACCTGGCCGCGCACCCGTGGCTTCGTCCTCGCCGGCCCCGTCGGCACCGGCAAGACGCACCTGCTCGCCTCCGCGCTGAAGTTCGCCACCATCGAGAAGGGCGTGCGCGCCGCGTACGTCGAGATCTCGCTGCTGTACGCCACGATCCGCCGGGGGTTTCATGAAGGGAAAAGCGGGGGCGAGATCATCGGCCCGCTCTCGCAGGTCGACCTGCTCGCCATCGACGAGCTCGGCAAGGGCCGCGGCAGCCCTTTCGAGCTCGAGACCCTCGATGAGCTGATCGCCCGCCGCTACAACGCCGGCAAGGTGACCCTGTTCGCGACCAACTACTCGCTGCGGCCGCCCGAAGAGAATCGGGCGACCGGCTATGCGACCACGGCCGAGCTGAAGGCCGAGGGGAAAGACAGCAAGCTGCTGTGCGATCGCGTGGGCGAGCGCGTCTACAGCCGGCTCTGCGAGATGTGCGAGTTCGTCGAGTTCTCGACCGCGACGAAGGACTACCGCCGGGCCCGCGCTACTGTTTCGCGCCCGAGCAAATCCAGTCCTTGAGCAGCTTCTTCTGGGCCGCAGTCAGCGCCGAACCGGGCGGCATCTGCCCAGAAAGCGACTTGCCCGAGGGGCTCTTCGAGCGCGCCAGCACCTTCAGGTACATCGTGCTGCTGCCCAGGTTCATCGGCGAGACGACCTTCAGGTTCGCGTCCTTCGTCGCGCCAGCGCCCGCGTAGAGGCTCTGCTTGTCGACCTGGGCGAAGGCTTCGGTCTGGGTGGTGTAGATGCCGTAGGTGCCGCTGCCGTCGGTCGAGCCGGTCGCGTGGCAGGTCTTGCAATCCGTCACGAAGATCTCTGTGTAGACCTTGGTGAAAGAGGTCGTCGGGGGTGAGGCGTCGCAGGTGAGGTCGGGGTCCGCCGCACCGCCACCACCGCCACCACTGCCACCACTGCCACCACTGCCGCCGCTGCCGCCGGTTCCGCCACCCGAGCTGCCGCAGCTGGTGCTGCCGGTGGACGTCAGAGCGACCGCTGCGAAAAGTCCTGCTGCCACGATGATGCGCTTGATCATGTTTCCTCTAGAGAAGACCGGCCGGGGGGCTGCAAAAAGCAGGCGAAACTTACCCGGGCACGTGGACCTCGCAAGCCTTTGCAGCGATGCTCCGCGCCGCAATGGGGGCACAGGGTCCAGAGAAAGACGGCATTGCGGCCGAGGTGCTGCACGAGATCAAGCAGCCGCTGCTGGGTCTGAAGGCATACCTGCAGATGGTGCGCGACGAGCCCACCAAGCCGGTGCCCGTCACCCTGCTGCTCGCCCAGGTCGAGCGCATCGAGCAGATCGTCGGCGACTTTCACCGCCTCACCAACGATCGCCCTCCCCCGCTGACGATGTTGAAGCTGTCGACCGCCGTGCGCCACGCGGTCGCCCACTTCACTGCCATGCCCACGAACCAGGACGTGAAGGTCGACGTCCAGGTCGTGTTCGAGTGCGAGCTGAAGGGGAACATGCGGCTGCTCGAGCAGCTGACGCTGAACCTGCTCAACAACGCGCGCGACGCGATGGCCGGCAAGGGCAACATCAAGGTGCAGGTGACGCGCGATGCGCTGCGGCCGACCCTCTACGTCGCCGACTGGGGGCCCGGCGTGCCGCCCGAAATGAAGGACAAGATCTTCGAGCCGTACGTCACCACCAAGGCGACTGGTACGGGCCTGGGCCTCGTGGTCTGCAAGCGCATCGCGGCGGAGCACCAGGCGAAGCTGGAGCTCGCTCCGCCGGGGGTGATGCACGAAGCCACGCCGCCCAGCACCGTGTTCCGGGTCAGCTTCAGCAACAAGACGGGGGCTGAAGCCGGCGCGCGCAAACACCGCATCCTCGTCGTCGATGACGAAGCCGTCATTCGCCTGCTCTTCAAGGATCTGCTCAGCCGCGACTACGAGCTCGTCGAGGCCGAGACCGCCGAAGAGGCGCTGGTGCAGCTCGCGTCTGGGGCCTTCGACCTGATGATCAGCGACAAGAACCTGCCCGGGATCTCGGGCCTCGACCTCGCGCAGAAGGCGAAGACGCGGTGGCCGCAAGTGAAGGTGATGCTGATGACCGGGTACCCGTCGCTGATCACCGCGCAGCAGTCGGTGGAGCTCGGCCTGGTCGACTACCTCGTCAAGCCGTTCGACGACATCCGCATCGTTCGCGACAAGATCCGCGACGCGATCAACGCGCCGGCCGCTGCTGCCGTGTTTGCCACCGCCCCGAAGACCCGCCGCATCGACGTCTACGAAGACAACCCGAGCAGCAGCAAACAGATCGTCGAGGCGCTGAGCCAGCTGGGCTACCAGCCCCACGTCCTCACCACCGCCATCCCCGGAGGCGCCGAGGTGCCGCTGGCGATCGTGCTCAGCTGGGACTTCCAGGCCGCGCTGGGCAAGGGCGGCATCGCGTTCTTGAAGCACTTCGCCGCTGGCGTGCCCTTCGTCGTCCTCGCCGAGCACCTGACGATGGAAAGCGCGCTCGAGTCGCTGCGCGGCGGAGCGACCGCTTGCCTCCCCAAGCTCCTCAACGACTCGAAGGCGCTGGGCCGCGAGCTCGCCCGCGCGCTCAAGCTGCCCGACCTCGCGACGTAAAAAAGCCCCCCACCTTTTCTACGGTGAGAGGCCTTCTTCACTTCAGGTGAGCGACCTGACTCACATGTCCATGTCGTCGCCGCCGTAGTCCGGCATTCCGCCACCATGACCGCCGCCGCCGCCCTTGCCCTTCTTCTTCGGGGGCGCGTCGGCCACCATCGCTTCGGTGGTCAGCAGCAGCGCAGCCACCGACGCCGCGTTGACGAGCGCCGTGCGGGCCACCTTGGTCGGGTCGATGACGCCGGCCTTCTCGAGATCTTCATAGACCTCGGTGCGGGCGTTGAAGCCGAAGGCGCCCTTGCCTTCCTTCACCTTGTTGATCACCACCGCGCCTTCGAGGCCGGCGTTGCTGGCGATCTTCCACATGGGCTGCACGATCGCGCGACGGATGATCTCGACGCCGAAGTCCTGCTCGCCGCCCGGCTTGAGCTTCTCGAGCGCACCCAGGGCACGGACGTACGCGACGCCGCCGCCAGGGATGATGCCTTCTTCGACCGCGGCGCGGGTCGCGTGCATCGCGTCCTCGACCCGGGCCTTCTTCTCTTTCATCTCGGTCTCGGTCGCGGCGCCGACGTTGATGACGGCCACGCCGCCAGCGAGCTTGGCCAGACGCTCCTGGAGCTTCTCTTTGTCGTAGTCGCTGGTGGTCTCGTCCGACTGGGTGCGGATCTGCTTGATGCGCGCCTCGATCTCGGCCTTCTTGCCGCCGCCGTCGATCAGCGTCGTGTTGTCCTTGTCGATGCTGACCCGCTTGGCGCGGCCCATCTCGGCCAGCGTCAGGGTCTCGAACTTGGTGCCGAGGTCTTCGGCGACCACCGTGCCGCCCGTCAGCACCGCGATGTCCTTCAGCATTTCCTTGCGGCGATCGCCGAAGCCCGGCGCCTTCACAGCCGCGACGTTCAGCACGCCACGGATCTTGTTCACGACCAGGGTGGCCAGCGCCTCGCCCTCGATGTCCTCGGCGATGATCAGCAGCGGCTTGCCCGAACGCGCGACCTGCTCGAGCAGGGGAATCATGTCCTGCATCGCCGAGATCTTGCGCTCGCTGATCAAGATGTACGGATCGTCGAGCTCGACGAGCATCCGCTCGCGGTTGGTGACGAAGTACGGCGAGATGTAGCCGCGGTCGAACTGCATGCCTTCGACGACGGACAGGGTGGTCTCGAGGCCCTTCGCCTCTTCGACGGTGATCACGCCTTCCTTGCCGACCTTCTCCATCGCCTCAGCGATGATGTTGCCGATCGTCTCGTCGCCGTTGGCCGAGATGATGCCGACCTGGGCGATGTCCTTCTTGTCCTTGGTGGGCTTCGACATCGCCTTCAGCTCGGCGACGACGACCTCGACGGCCTTGTCGATGCCACGCTTCAGATCCATCGGGTTGTGGCCGGCCGAGACGAGCTTGAGGCCTTCTTCGTAGATGGCGCGCGCGAGCACGGTCGCGGTGGTGGTGCCGTCGCCGGCGACGTCAGAGGTCTTCGACGCGACCTCTTTAACCATCTGGGCGCCCATGTTCTCGAACCTGTTCTCGAGGTCGATTTCCTTCGCGACCGTCACGCCGTCCTTGGTCACCAGGGGCGAGCCGAAAGACTTCTCGATCACGACGTTGCGGCCCTTGGGCCCGAGCGTCACCGCGACCGCATCCGACAACACGCGAACCCCGCGCAGAATCGCTTCGCGGGCCGACTGGTGAAAGTAGATTTCTTTGGCTGCCATGTTCAAGCTCCTGGAGTTGCTGGTGTTTTGATCTAGACCGCGTTAGCACCCGGTGTCTGCGAGTGCCAAATTAAGGATTGCGGCTCGAAAGTCAACGCAAGGTGGGTCGAATGATCAGAACGCTGCTGCTTGGAATGATGCTCGTCGCGCCTCTGGCCCTCGCGGACTACGCGCAGCCTGGGACCCTGGCCGTCACGAAGTCGGCGGGCTCGGTCACCGTCGGTGGGTCGCCCTTCGCGATCGACGCGTACACGCCCAACACCGGTGGACCCTGGCCGGTGATCGGTCTGGGCCACGGCTTCTCGAACTCGAAGGACAACATGGTGGCGCTGGCGCAGCTGCTCGCGACCCGCGGCAACGTGGTGGTGGTGCCGCAGTTCCCCGTCGGCAGCGGCGATCACGCGCGCAACGGGCAGGCGCTGCTCGCCGCGATGGACTGGGCGATTTCCACGTTTCCCGCCAAAGCCGATGCGTCGCGGCAGGGCGTCGCGGGGCACAGCGCCGGTGGGCTGGCGGCGTTTCTGGCTGCAGCCGCGCGGCCCGCCTTGAAGGCGGCGGTGATGCTCGATGCGGTCGACAGCAACGGGGTGGGCGCGGCGGCCACGGTGACCGTGCCGACGCTGCTTACCTTTGCGACACCCGGCAGCTGCAACACGATGACGAACTCGACCGCCTGGTACGCGGGGCTCGGTGGGCCGAAGGGGCGGCTCGTCGTCGTCGGCGCCGGCCACTGCGATGCGCAGGATCCCACCAACACGCTCTTCTGCACCTTGACCTGCGGCGCGGCGAATGCGGCGCGGCAGACACTCTTCAAGCGGTACGCCGTCGCGTGGCTCCAGTACTTCGTCTCGTGCGAGGCGGCCGCCCGGGAGGCGATGGACGGGACCCAGACGGCGACGGACACCACCGCCGGAGGCATCGGCTCAGTGCAGCACGCGGGGATTCCAGCCGCCTGCTCGCCCGGCACCGACGCAGGGTTCCCCACCGACGCGGGTAGCACCACCGACGCAGGGGTGATCGCCGACGCGGGCATGCCCAGCGACGGGGGAACGACTGCAGACGCGGGCAAGCCGCCGACGGACGGTGGGACGAACGACGCAGGCAGCCCCGACGCAGGCAGCCCCGACGCAGGCATCAGCGACGCAGGCACGACCGACGCTGGCGTCGTCACCGACGGGGGCACGGATCCGACCCCTACTCCGGGCGGCTGCGGCTGCACCGCGGGCATCCCGGGAATCTCGGTCTGGCTCCTGCTGCTCGCCCTCGCCCGGCGCCGCCGTCAGTGCTCGAGGTCGCTGTAGTCGTTGAAGGGCACGCCGGCGGGAGCGCCGGGGCGATCGTACGAAGCGATGCTCCAGACGTCGTAGTCGCTGTCGTTGTCGATGTTGCCTGAAGCGACGAGGGTCAGCTGGCAATCGGGGCATGTTCCCCGGATGCCGACGGTCTGCGCGAGCTCAGGGGGAA